>JADMIO010784968.1_pt1 | contig 92979 bp, 87 predicted proteins | sample 8958161 | NCBI WGS metagenome assembly JADMIO01 (sample SAMN16585339, study PRJNA669376) | soil metagenome | isolation source: Crop rotation soil | place: USA: Cullars Rotation, Alabama | collected 2011
GCCGCGACTTCAAGTCACGTGAATTCCAAGCTTCGGATCCCACTGTGCTGGAAAGCTTTTATACAGATCTGTAAATACACAGAGTTACACTTTCTTAAAAGAGCATAGCTGCAATTTAAACCCTCTCCTCAGGTCGAGACTGGAAAGGAGTGAACAGAGTTCCTTCTTTCCTTGTGTACTTGATCCTCCTAGCCTCCTCCCTTGAGATCTGGAATGCGTTTGCGATCACTTCCTCCGGCAATGCCTTCATCGCCGACAGACGTCCGGCCAGTTGGGTGGTCTGACCCTGGCTGTTGGTCTTGAATGTCACCCATTCCAATCCCTCATTGCTTGCCCTCTTCACCGCCGCAAAGTTCTGTGGCACAACCAACACCTGCCCTGCACGAACTTCCCCGTCAAATACGGTCTGCCCGTTATCGGCGACGATCTGAACACGGCCTCTTCCACTGGTGAAGTAGTTAATGCCATGGGCATTCCTGTTGTAGTATGGAGAAGTCATCGCATTCTGCATTTAAACAACTTAACTGATAAGGGTTTTCTCACAAGAGAAATATCCACTTCAATAATTACTAACTCTGTTTCTAGTTTCTTACCCTGTAGAGAACACCTTTCTGGGCGCTGAGCTGGAGACGCTCAAGAATTGGGAGATCGTTGCTGGTGACAGTGGTGAGGCGGCCGGCGTTGGGGTTGAAGAAATCGGCTTGTTCCGGGTTATTGATATTGTGCCTCATCCTTGCTGTGCAGAAAGTTTCCTCAACTCCGTTGTATTCACGTCGGCGGTCTTGTCGGGATTCCTGCTCTTGGATTCTTTCCTCCTCTTCTCTGCTTAGTTCTGGGGCGACAACGCCAAACTCATGCTTCACTCGGACAATAATTCCCCTCATGTCGTTCTCGTTCTTCAACCTCCTTGCAAGCTCTGTGTCAATGTTAAAAGCCTCTGCGAGGATTCTGTCTTCGAATCCGGTGAAAACGTTCCTGTATCTGTTCTGTTGCTCTCTGCTCTCCTCTTCCTGTCGGCCTCTCCTCTCCCGTCCTTGAGACCACTGACCTCTCTCTTCAAATTCGCTTCTCCTGCTTTGCAATTGACCTTGTGGGTTTCCAGCAAGGAAGAATCTCTGAAATCACAATGATCCATCAAATTTCTTATGACCCAGGAAACAAAAGATAAGATTAGTACTGTATGTAAACTACTGATCATGGGTGCTGATTGATATATACCCTGAAGTCCTGATCGAGCTGGTTAGTGGCACTAGCAGTGTCCATGAGAACGACCAGGACAAGATCCCTATCGCCATCGTTGTGTACCCAATCTGAAACTCCTGTAGGCAGAGCAATGATGTCTCCTTGTCTGATTCTACGAACTTTCTGGTGCTCGTCCCTTGGGCTCTGTCCACGCTCAGCAGAGTACCTAGATTGTGCTCCTGATGATTGGAATGTCTCAGCACACCCTGGAATAGCCGCTCCATGAAGACCCCTACCTGAATTTTCACACCATCATTAATTGACACATGTTTAAGATTTGAGTTTAATAAACGGCATTGTTCTAAACATATAAAGAAAAAAAAAATACTAGTACAATTATTTTAGGAACTAATACTTGCCTTGTTCAACATAGATGAGCCTGGGTACGTTGGAATATGCAGGCAAGAGTAGCCCTCTTTGACGAATTGTGTGGCGGAGAGTTACAACACCGGCACATCGGAATTGTTCGTCGTTTTCGTTCCAAATGTGGGTGGTGCCCGCCTCTGATCGGATCTCACGGTGGGGTTCCTGGGCATTGATGCGCTCGAAATTGCACTCCAACTGTTGTGACCTTTGTTGTCTCTCTGGAAAGCGCGATCGCGGGCTGCTTCGGCTCGTCACTTGCTCGATTTGAGCAAGTGAGCAGTGGAAGAGAACAAGGAAGCAGAGGGTGAGACAGAGGAAAGAAGAGAAAGCCATGGTCAGGAAATGCTATGCAAGACTGTGTGTGAAATGGAGGGTTGGGTTTAGCCATTATTTATAGGGCAGAAATCGGAGGTTTGGACGAGGCGAATAGAGCTCGTCTTCGTGCTTGTTTGGCAGCTTTGTGCATGTAGTTTTGTCGTCTTTGTTTTCGTGTCAATGGTTTTTAATACGCAGCTTACACATTTGCAAAATTTATTATCCATGCAGATAAATATGTACGAGGACTGGTTTGTGGAGTAATTCGTGCCCAAGTGTTTCTTGCATTCGTTTGAATTGGATTTCGTACGCATCTAGTCTTTTATTGTATAACTATGTTTCTTAAAATGGTTATGTACGTACTTGCTCAAATCACTTGGTTGATTAGAACGTGCATGCCAATTTGATAAACTCAATTCATGCCCAAAGTGTTTTTTGGATTCTTTTTAATTGGATTTTAGACACAAATATTAAAATATACATAAAATTAAATGATTTTATAATACATTCTAGGTGTTCACGAGTGGTTCGGTCAATTTTTGGACTAAAATCAAAATAAATCAGATATATTTAGTTTTAATGAATATAGAACCGAATCAAATGGGAAGATTATAAGTCACTTCAATTCTAACTTTTCAGTTAAGTTTTATTTCAGTTTCAGTTTTGACTCATATTTTTATTTAAAAAGTTAATTTAATTTAAAAAAGAAATAAGTTGGTTCGTTGGGATATTGTCTCTCGAGCCTCCGGAGTAAAGGATCGTCAATAAAGGTATTCTAATGCGTTATAGATTCTTATCCAAGACTTGTATCATTTGATGCTGCCATGTGAATCGTTAGAAACATGTAAAGTATGGCTAAAACCCAATAACGAAAGTTTCATAAGAGAACTGGAGCAGACTATCATGAGACAAAAGATCTTCTTTCTAAAGAGATTCGATTCATAACTCTTATATGTCTAAGGTCCAATGTTTGAAGAATTTCAGAGGTTTTCCTTGACTTTATCCGTGTTTGTCAATAAATAATTTGAAATGCCTCGACTTTTTTAGAACAGGCCCGAGTCAAATAGTAATGATTCGAAGCACTTCTTTTTACATTACACTATTTTAGAAACCCAAAGACTCAATCATATGGATATGTAAAATACAGGAGACACGAGACTAGTAGGAAAATGAGGGAAACGAATACTCAAGTGAAAGTGAGTAAACAGAATTCCATACTCAATACATATATAATTCTGTGGAAAATCGTATTCGATAAAAGTTGTATATACTGTTGGGAAATACAAGGCAATATGCAGCGAATAATATTTCCCCACTCAGCAAGAATCCGTGAGGAGCAATCAACAAGTAAACACAACAACTAATAAATCACAACGAAAAGAGACGCAATGATTTAACGTGGAAAATCACCTCAATGTGAGGAGTAAAAACCACGGGCACAAGCCAGTCAACAAGCTTCACTATAATCAGAGTATGAGTACAAGAGAGTCACTGATAAGTAGCATAAATCATGCTCAACATCTAGGTAAAATGACAAGAACAATAGAGTTGAGAACTAAAGAAAAACCAGAATAGTTCTACTTCTGTCCGAGCAAATATCTTCCTTCTCCGCCAGCTTCTTCCTGATCCAACCTGACAAAATGGAGACCCACACATTCTGAATCTTCTATCCAAATTTCAGCCCGATCCGACCGTTGACGAAGACGTGGCGACACAAACACTAATCTGCTTGTTTTTCTTCTCTCACAGCTTTCTCTCTGTCTTTTCTAATTCCGCCTCTAAGAATGTGTAAAGTCTCTTACTCCATACACTGATAAATGAACTCTCTAGAACTTGGGCTTTTCTTCACATAGGATGGGAGCCCACCTCCAACATATCTCCCCCTCACAACTATGTGGAGATGACCGCCAAGCCGGCGATCTCACAACAAGTCTCAAACTTGGATCTCGGCAATGCTTGGTCATCATATCAGCACCATTATCATCAGTATGAACTTTAGCTAACTCCAACAACCTATCCTCTAATACATTACGTATCCAATGATACCTCACATCAATATGTGAAAAGTTGAGTTCTTACCAAGATGAATTGCGCTTTGACTATCACACAACAGTGTGTATTTGTCCTGCATAAAACTAAACTCCTGCAAGAATGTCTTCACCCAAAGCAACTCTTTGCATGCTTCTGTAATGGAAATGAACTCTGCCTCTGTAGTAGACAATGCAACACACTTTTGCAATCTCGATTGCCATGCTACAACTCCCCCTGCAAAGTTAATCAAGTAGCCCGAAGTGGACTTCCTAGAGTCAACACTCCAGCCATATCAGAATCTGTATAGCCCATAAGGATAGGCTTATCACCTCCAAAACAAATCCTCAAACTAGCAGTACCACAAAGGTATCTCAAAATCCATTTCACAACATTCCAATGCTCTCTACCCGGATTAGACAGAAATCTACTGACTGTACCAACGACATGTGCAATATCAGGTATGGTGCATACCATTGCGTACATCAAACTACCTACAACAAATGCATAAGGAACCCATTGCATATCTAATTTCTCAGCTTCATTCGAAGGACTCTGCTTAACACTCAATTTAAAATGCGTAGCAAGAGGAGTGCTAACCGCCTTAGCATTTTCCATCTGGAATCTCTGTAACACTCTCTTGATATAGTGTTCCTGCGAAAGCCAAAGCTTCTTCTCTTTTCTATCCCGTATTATTCTAATACCAAGAATCTGTTTAGCAGCTCCCATGTCCTTCATAGCAAATGACTCGCCCAATTGATGCTTTAACCTGTCAATCCTGGAAATGCTTTTCCCAACAATAAGAATGGCATCAACATAAAGTAAGAGGATAATAAAGTCATCATCAGAAAACTTCTTAATAAAGGCACAGTGATCTGAAGTAGTTTTCTTGTAGCCTTGCTCAGACATCACAGACTCAAACTTCCTGTACTACTGTCGTGGAGCTTGCTTCAAGCCATATAGGCTCTTTATCAGCCTACACACATATTCTTCCTTGCCTTCAACAAGGAATCCATCAGGTTGCTTCATGTATATTTCTTCTTCCAAATCACCATGAAGAAAAGCTTTTTTTACATCCATTTGCTCTACCTCCAAATTAAGAGTAGCTGTCAAACTCAACATGGTTCTAATGGATGACATCTTCACCACAAGAGAAAAAATCTCATTGAAGTCTACACCATTTCTTTGTCTAAAGCCTTTCACCACCAATCTAGCTTTATACCTCAGAGATGCAGAATTGCTTTCTTGTTTCACCCTGTAAATCCACCTGTTTTCGAGTGCCTTCTTGCATTTTGACAACTTCACCAAGTCATATGTGTGATTATCATGCAAAGACTTCATTTCATCTTGCATAGCATCCAACCACTTCTTCTTTTCTTCAGTCTCCATTGCCTCATTATAACACTCCGACTCACCTTCATCTGTCAAGGTAATATATTCATCAGAAGGATACCTAGTGGATGGTTTCCTCTATCTTCTAGGCCTCCAAACTTGAGCTTGAGGTGGTTCAGGATCATCACCAAGATTCTCATCTTGTGGCAGCTCATGTTCTTCTTCAAACTCATCAATAGGAACATCTAAAACATCTCCAAGCTGCTGATTTTCATTGTGAGCATTATTCTCATCAACATCCAGATTGTGTACAGGCGTCCTCACTGGATCTGAATTACAAAACCTACTATCTTTGTCAGGTGTAGTCTTCTCCATATTATCAATGTCATCAATGGTTTGGTCTTCCATACACTTCACATCACGACTCCTAACACATTTCTTCTCAACAAGATCATACAACCTGTAGCCAAACTCATCTTCACCATATCCCAAGAAGATACATTGTCTTGTCTTCGCATCCAACTTGGATCTCTCATCATTTGGAACCTGAACAAATGCTTTATAGCCGAAGACTCGCAAATGATCATATTTGGCCTTCTTGCCAAACAAAATTTTGTCTGGCACCTCAGCATTCAAACTAGCTGTTGGACTAAGACTAATAACATGCACTGCCGTGTACAATGCCTCTCCTCAGAAATGCTTGGGCAACTTAGCTTCTGAGAGCATACATCTAACTCTCTCAATCAAAGTCTTGTTCATCCTCTCAACTAAACCTTTGGGAGGAGTCTTTTCATATCTGATACCATGCTGCTTGCAATAAGTATCAAATGGTCCACAATACTCACCACCATTGTCAGAACGAATACATTTCAATTTCTTTCCTGATTGTCTCTCAACCAGAACGTGAAGTTGTTTGAATTTCTCCAGCACCTGGTCCTTTGTCTTCAATGCATAGACCCAAACCTTCCTGGACCAATTGTCAATAAAGGTTAAAGTAAAGTGCACCACTAAAAGACTTTACCTTTAACGGGTCACAAACATCATAATGCACCAATTCAAGAAAATATGACTTCCTTGAGGGTGGATGCTTCTTGAATGATACTCTAGTCTGCTTACCAGCCATGCAGTGAGAACATCTCTCTAATTCTACACTCTTCAATCCTAGAAGCCCTTCCTTTTTAGCTAAACAACTCAACCCCTTTTTGCTAATATGACCAAGCCTTCGGTGCCACAAAGAAGCCTCCATATCTATGGCATTCACACTGTCTCTAGCAACCAATGCTTTAGTCCAATATAGTTTAGCAGTTTTCTGCCCTCTAGCCACAACCAAGTTACCTCTAATGAGTTTCCATTTTCCAGAACCAAAATGGTTGTCATAACCACCATCATCAAGCATCTGCACTGAGATCAAATTAAAACGAACATTTGGAGCATGTTTAACACCTCTCATCCACAGCTGAACTCCCATGTTGGTTTGCAAGCACACATCACCAACACCAACTATCTCAGCTACACCATCATTGCCCATATTCAACATTCTAAAAGTACCTGCAATGTAAGATGTGAAAAGCTCTTTCCTTGGTGTAACATGCAGTGTAGCGCCACTGTCAATTATCCACACACTCTCATCTGATACAAGATTGATTGACTCATGTTCTCGAAGAAGAATGAGATCATCACAAATGACAGCATTAACATGATCATCATCACCATGATCCTTCTCTTTCTGCTTGCCCTTATTGTCTCTTCTCTCCCTTTTCCATTGAAAATAGTTCTTTTGAATGTGCCATTGTGTGTGATAGTAATGGCACTCTACACTCTTGTATCTAGACTTGGACTTGCTTCTACTCTTATCCCTACCTCCTTTCGGTTCCTTTCTGAAACCTCTCCCCCTATTCTCCGTGACCAACACCTCAGAATGAGATGAAGTAATATTTGTCTTCCTTCTCTTCTCTTCACGAAGAACGCTGCACTCAATGCTTTGAAAAGAGACCTCTGAAGAAGAGTTTGAAACTGAAACCTGAAATGTTTCCCAAGACTCAGGTAGAGTATTCAGCAACCATAGTCCATACACTTCATCATCAAATTTGATACCCACTTCTGCCAATTGATCTATAAGTCCTTCAAAATCATTCAAAAGATAGAAATAAAGCATAAATAGGCTTAAAAAGATAGAAATAAAGCATGAATCAGACTTCTATGCCAGATTACTTGAATGATTTTGAAGGACTTATAGATCAATTGGCAGAAGTGGGTATCAAATTTGATGATGAAGTGTATGGACTATGGTTGCTGAATACTCTACCTGAGTCTTGGGAAACATTTCTAAGTGGAGCACTTTGAGGTCAATCTTAACCAGACATCAAGGGAGACCAAGAAGTGGGCTGCGAAGAGGATCTGGACGCTCAAAACCGCTCCATCTCGGAAGTTCTCGGCCCAGCTCAAGGCCCATCTATCCTAGCTTACTCCTTAAGAGAGCTATTTTAGTTAGGGTAGAATTAGAACTAGGTTTTGAGTATTTAAGGGCGGCGTCCCACTTTGAGACATCATCTTTGGATCTTATCATCACATCACAACTTTTCTATTGTGGGAACAGCCTTTGTGCAGCGCATCTGCTCTTTATTTTTCTTAACAAGATTAATAAATCTATTTCCTTTTCCTTTCCATCAATGATTATGATTTCATCATATTCATTTGCCATTTTAGCTATGCATATGCGTGGTTAAATCCCTTGTGTTCTTGGTGAAGAGTAGTAGGTAGATTTTGTGTATTTGTGAAGCCAAATTGTGCTTCAACTCTCGGCTGTATTCATACTTGAAGATAATCTATTTGCAAAAATTGTTCATCGGATTGCAAAGAAGGCTGACATCTTGTTTGGGTCCGATCGAAGGGTTCGAGCATCTAGAAAAGCGATCAACATCAACTTGTGAAGATTGATCACCTCCACAACTTGATCGCGATTTACCGTCAACAACCTTGATACCGTGACAGCTCAAGGTTGATCCAGTAGACAACGAGACAGTAACTCGAGTAAGTTTTCCTTTGATATTATCTCTAACCAGTGTTGACATACTAGGGCCTCAACTGCGAGGTAGCTTGAAGATAAGTGTGTCTCCTGTGTGCCATCAAGTTCTACTTGAAAAAGCGATCAACTCCAATGTTGATCAGGATTCGGCAACTGACACTTGATCGGGTTTCTAAAGTAAAAGAGTCAGGATAGTGAATGAATGTACTCCTATCTATAGCACACTACAACAAGAAGAGTTAATTATTGCGCTGATGATCAAGTACACATAGATCTATTGAACCTTCACCAGGAATACTCTCTAACTCTATTTGTTTCACAACTACCAACTTGACCGCTCGACTTGACTGCTCATTCTTGACCACTCAACTTGACCGTTCAGACCCGATCGCTCAACTTCACTGTAAGTTGACCGATTGCTTAAGTTCAGTTTATTGCTTTTACTTTGTTTGTTTCTTTTCTTTTATCAGGTGGCGTGCAGCCAAAACCCCAACATCCATTTAGCATACATTCACCCCCAACAATCACATCGATCAACGCCCTACCTCTCTGTGGATCGATCCTCTTACCGCTACTGCATTTATTTGTTTTAGTGATAAGTTGTAACTTATTTCTCCCCATGTTTCACACTCTATTTATATTTGATTTACTTGTGACGACAAAGTACCGATCAAAGTCCCCTCTTTGTACCTCAAATTTATCAAGGAATTCAGCAAATACGACTTATTATTCCCTGAACTAGAAGCATACAAATCTTCAATTTTCTTCCACAAGAAGCTCGCATTTTCCTCCTTAGCAATGTGGTTATAGAAATTATCATCTGCAAACTGTCTTATAAACTCACAAACTTGTTGATGGTCAAAATCTCATTCCTCATCAGATGTAGATTCAGGTTTCTCCCTAGCAAACACGAGAGTTCTTTACAAACAATAAATTCTTCATCTTACCTCTCCATATGTGATAATTAGCTCCATTCAAATTAACCAATCTACGTGTATTTGCCTCCATCATTCAAGCGAGTTAAATAATCTCAAAACCTTGAGCTCCGCTATCACACTGTTGGGAAATACAAGGCAATATGCAGCGAATAATATTTCCCTACTCAGCAAGAATCCGTGAGGAGAAATCAACAAGTAAACACAGCAACTAATAAATCACAACGAAAAGAGAAGCAAGGATTTAACGTGGAAAACCACCTCAATGTGAGGAGTAAAAACCACGGGCACAAGCCAGTCAACAAGCTTCACTATAATCAGAGTATGAGTACAAGAGAGTCACTGATAAGTAGCAGAAATCATGCTCAACATCTAGGCAAAATGACAAGAACAATAAAGTTGAGAACTAAAGAAAAACCAGAATAGTTCTGCTTCTATCCGAGCCAATATCTTCCTTCTCCGCCAGCTTCTTCCTGATCCAACCTGACAGAATGGAGACCCACACGTTCTGAATATGCTGTCCAAATTTCAGCCCGATCTGACCGTTGAGGAAGACGTGGCGACACAAACACTAATCTGCTCGTTTTTCTTCTCTCACACCTTTCTTTCTGTCTTTTCTAATTCTGCCTCTAAGAATGTGTAAAGTGTCTTACTCCATACACTGATAAATGAACTCTAGAATTGGGGCTTTTCTCCACATAAGATGGGAGCCCACCCCCAACATATACGGCTTGGAGGGAGATCTTTTATATTTTTGGAGATCCACCCTACAATATCTCCTTAGCTGATATCCGACCCTACTGCTTGTTTCTTGCTTTATTTGAGCGAAATGCAACGCAGCAGGACAAGGAAACAAATAATTTCCTTGAGATCCAAGAAGAAGACGATGTCTTGTGATCACTAATGAGAAATGTATATTGAACTCTTATTGACAAATAAATAATTATTGCTAAATCGGAGATTGAGAAACTTTTCTATTGAAAAGTAAAAATAATTTAAAAAAAAATTAGAAAATAAAATAATTATTTTTAATAGGCTGATTTTGACAATTCTGGGTATCGAACCCATGATCATTACCCTCCTTATTTTAAAGAAGTACCGAGGCTATATGATCGTGCCTGTCGTTAGCACTCAAATTCAATAAATGATAATGAATGGGGGTAGAATTAGGATACAACTTATCACTTATACAAATTAATGTAGTCGTGGTAAGAGGGTCGGTCCACGGAGAGGATGGTGCGATGTGCGTGCTTTGCTTTGTTCGACTCCTGATTGTTGTTCGATCGTGTATGAGTGTTGAATGGTGAGTGATGTTTTGTTGGCTGCCCGCCACCTGATTTAAACTAAAAGAAAAGAAAATAATTAAACTAAAACGAAATTGAAATGGGTTGGTCAGCTTACTGGGATAAGCTGATCGATGGTCAGGACTGATTGGTCGTGAAACAATAATGGAGAAGTATTCTCGGTAAGGGCGTGTATTCTGGACCCGGTGTATAGTTGATCACAAGCGAAATAACTGACCTCTTGAGAACTACAGTATGTCGATTGATCCAAACCGCGTCAAGGTTTGGACTCCGGAATCACTTTGTCAGAGCGATTCAATTACGGTCAAGGGACATACTTTATACTCAAGCTACCTCCCAATTGAGGCCCTAATCTTGTCATCGAATGGTTAGGAATAAAATCAAAGGAAAACTTACTCGAGTTACTGTCTCGTTGCCTGCTGAATTCAACCCATGCGTGTCACTCGGTCAAGGTTGTCGACTGTAAGTGTAGATCTGAATCGTAGAGGAGATCAATCTCTACGAAGAGATCCAAACCGCTTCACTCGGAACGCAATCTCTTGGACGAGCCCAACAAGGTTGTCAAGCTTGTGTATGTGACTCGCCAGCTCGAGTTACATAACGATCTATCTTCAAGCTCCTTTGAATGCAGCTTCAAGAGGTTGATTCGATTGGCGCTTCACAACTATACACGTCCACTTTACACCCTCACCGAGAACAAGTGATTTAGCTACGCATAGACGTAGCTGAAATCATGAATAAAGAAGAATTCATATAGAAACGAAAACTAACTTTATTGTGCCGTAGCAAAAGTAAAAGATTCGATACAGATGACCTAGAATACAAGAGTATTTATAGTACAAGTTTAACCTAGGTTTTGCAACCCTAACCTAACTTGTCTAAAACTCTAAGATGTTTACAACATTGGGCTGCGCCGCTAACTAGTCCGATGTGGACTCTTCATGAAGGCTGACTACAATGGCCCAATAACGGCCGCTCCATGGATCCTTGCGCAGGCCCAAAGCTGGTCAGGTTTTGACTCTAGGACACCTGATCGATCAAGGTTCAGGTCAGTGGTCACGTTCCGTGCTGCTCCTTTACTGTCTGGTTAAGGTTGGCTCCGAGTGCTCCACTTTCATAAACCTGCTAAGAGTAGGGAAAAAGGGGTGAAATATTCTATCTTTATCAGAAAATGGTCAAGTAAATGGCCATAAAAAGATGAGAATATTCGCATGAATCACATCCCCACACTTAGACTTTTGCTTGCCCTCAAGCAAAACACTAAAAATAAAGGAGAAAAGAAAAAATAAAAAGACTCAAGATTAATGACTCAATGTTGAGGGCACTCTAAACTATACTTGACCAACACAAACCTGACCCACAACCATCATTTCTCGTAGCTGACCCTCGGATTGCAATCAAGCATCAGTGCTGTTCTAGAGCTAAACATGATCAATCAACAATTTTATCAAATCATACTCCTCAGCATCATGCAGTAACTTCTATAATCAAACATGCAACAGAAACTTTGAAGATGCAATGGGAAGTTTGAAAAAACCTATGTAGCCTTGATAGACCATTTTGAAAACCAGCAGTGTTCAGGAAAAGACCCATCTCTTTTTCGCTTCCCTCAATGTGGTCAAGGTTCATCCTGGTGATAGCCAACAAAATTTCTTTTGCGCTAGGTCGAGGCCCTTGGCCAGATAAACTGATTGTAGTTCCAAGTCCCAGGGTAGACCCGATCCGACAAAGAGGGTTCCTTTGATTGAGGTTAGAGCTTACCCTTTTCGGGTTACCACCTTTGCCTCGTGCTCGAGCTTTGCTTCGAAACCAAACATCTTAAAAATAAAAACATTGAAAATTTTTGAAGACTTAGAGTCTTCGTTTGGCTGGGAACAAAGCTTATCCATTGACTGCACCTTTGTCCCATAAAATCAAAGGATGTATTTTATTTTGCTAGATGACTATTTTAATCTTTTCAAAAACAAAACTGGCGGTCAAGTGGTTTTCTCAAAACATGGTTCAGAGTTTGCAAAAACCACATTGTAAATTCTCCATTCCTAATTGCATGTTTCAAGATAGAAGTTAGTGTATGATGTTGAAAAATGTGGTTCTCAAAAAGTGCTTTCATGATGCATAATTTAGATGGAGAACAAAAATCATACCTGAGTGGTCACGTTGGGTCAGAAATCTGAAAATCCGGACTGGTGGTCATGAATATGTGGTCAAGTAATCCTAACGGGACTACTTCCCCACACTTAAACTAAAGACAGACTAAAAAAATTAAAAATTTATCTAAGAAAAGGGAAAGTGCATAACTTGACCCCTCCTCACACTTGAACATCGCAATGTCCTCATGCGAGAAAGAATCGAAAAGAAAGAAATAAAAAGAAAAGGGAGGAAGACGACCTGATTTGAGTCCAAAAAGTTGGACCAGCTGAAGTGCTCCAGGAAAGTACTCAGGGAAATGCAGGAGTGCTTGTGGACCCAGTCTCGAATCAAAATGGGTCACGGCGGTTTGGACCGGAGCCCACTAAGCCCAACTGCATCAACTGCCTCCATCAAATCAAAACCTTTCGCCTGCTGCATGCCGAGACTTTTGAGGGTTTGGAGAACGTGCCGATTTGATTGACGGCGCTTCGGTTCCCTAAATCATCATGACTCTCTGCTTTAAATAACCCTACACGCCTCCATATTCTTCAACTTCTTCTCATTCTTTCTGTCTTTTGGTAAAAACAAAAAGAAAAGAGAGAGAGCAGCAATGGCGTCCAACGGCCAGAAGAACCTTGGCATCAAGGGGTTCGTCGTGAAGAAGCGCCGGAACAGGCGCGGCACTCCAAGGTACCCGGTGTTGGCGCGGTTGAAGAACTGGGTGGATCCCTATGTCGAAGGGTTTCAACCGGACCCTCATCATTGTCATATGGGGCTCATCCGCCGTTGCCGGCGTTGCCGTGAGGAAACACTGAGCTGGGATATCAGATGGGTGCTGGGTCGGCTGCCGACATTCAGAGGCGTTCCTGGCGAAGATCCACGTCTCCATGTGGCGAAGCTGTGGAACACGGTGAGGGAGCTGAAGCCGGAATGGGTGTCCATGGAGGCTGCATGGTTGATGGCCTTCCCTTCCTCTCTCATGGGCCTGCCCGATGAGTGGTTCAGTGCGTTGCCCAGGAAGGAGTACATGACCTGGGCTCAGGTCAGGGATTGTTTCATCGCTCAGTACTATTGGCCTGGATTTGCTTTTATGTAACCTTGTATCCCGACTTTTCAATCAATAAAACTGGTCCATGTTTTGCTGTCCAATTGAATTTCTGAGTGCTTCTGTCCCTGAAAGGAATTAACCAAGTGGTCAAAAATAAAAATAACCTAGAATTAATCGAAACGAAAGAACTAAAGGAATGCGTGACACGAATGGGTTGCCTCCCATGAGCGCCCTTAGTTATGGTCCTAGGCTTGACCGTGAGGCTCGGTGGAACGTCAATCCCCTGGTGAAGGTGGATCAGGGTCCACCTTGTCAACCACTTCGTCAGGGTCAGGTATTTTGTTAGGATCAGGTAACGGAAAGCTGAGCACGCTTGGCATAATTGGGGTAGAGAATTCTTCCTCAGGAAAACTGCAATCGAGGAAGCCCCATCCTGGAAAGTCGACTAGCTTCCTCGTTAATTCAGTAATTGAAGAGCCGAATCCCATCATCTCAGTTCTGGTCATTAGATGAGCGTCCCCCACGCTTCTTCCAGAGAGGTTGGTAGCCAGGAGACGGTGAGTGTACCGTAGTAACGGGTCTCGAAGCTCATCAGAAGTTGGTTGTAACGGTGCTGGCCCTTCTCCACAGAGTTTCTTGTATGCTTCATCCATGGTCCAGTTCTTACGAAACCCGCGATCCAGCTTTTCGTGTCTGTCCCAAATACCTCCCAGAGCTTTACTGAACTCATTAATTGACATATGAAAACGCTGACCATAAAGACGGAACCTGATGGCTTTTAAGTCTGGGCTTGTTTGTAAACAGGCTGGGGTCATCTTAAAGGATGAAAAAAATTCTTTGCAGAGCTCAGTATAGATGGGGTAGCCTTCGGCAAAGAGGGAATTCATCCCAGCATAGTTTAGGTAGCCAGAGACTTGGGATCCTGCTTCTGTTCCTATCAGGGAATCATAGTCAAAAGTGACAGAGCGGGATATGTGTAGCTTGATTGGCTTAACCAGGAGAATGTCGGCTAGAGTGGGGGTGAGTGTCTTCTGCTCAAATTTTTTTTCTGTTTTTGGAGATCTCGGATCGCTAGTCGGTTGGGATGTGAGTGAAAACTCAGGGAAATGCTGGTGTGGATATAGTTTGATGCGGGTTGATGGTGTGTTTGTTTTCTCCCTTGGGGTGGCCGCACGGTCAGGCACACGCAGTTTGGGGGATAAAAACGACAGTGGGTCATGGGGGTTGTTAAAGAGAGGTCGGCCCCTTGTTGGATGGAAATTGCATTTGGGGGGGCCACGACGACCCTGCCTCTGTCGTTCGTCTTTTTGATGGAGCTGCTTTTCCTGCACAGAAATTGATAAGAGAGAAATTTTGTGAGTGAGGAAAATATTGGGAACATAATCAGTCCTGGTTATAGTGGACTGAAGGGAGTTGAGCCCGTTCCAGTCGCTGGCATGGTCAGGTATACACTGCATTTTGACAGGGGGGTCAGGTTCCTGCTTCAAGCTGACCGTGAGAGTAAGTTGGTCGAGGCTTTGGATCTGTCCGAAAGGTGAGAATGGCCTGATAGGCCTGGGTAGGGAGTCAAAATAAATATCAGGCCTTTGTACCAGATGGAGGAAAATGGACTGTGTCAAGTCTGGACCGTCTAGGCGAGGTACGAGGTTCAGTCGATGATCCTGTACACTCGAAGACAGAGGATTAAACAGATCAGAAAGAATATCATTCAGCATTAAATAACTAGAGGAGATTTCCTGTAAACCGGAGTAGATTGGAGTCCCTTCCTCGGATTCGTCATCAGATTCATCATGAGGGTAGTCGGTCAGGGTCGCCTCCGTCAAGCGTTCTTCCTCGCGCTCTAATTCATCTTGCTGTTTACACCATTCGTCATATGAGAGAGGTTCTTTGTATATGTATGCTTCCTTCTCCTTAATCAGGCGTTCTTCCTCGCGCTCTAGTTCATCCTGTTGTATGCACCACTCGTCATATGAGAGAGGTTCTTTGTATATGTGTGTTTCCTGCTCTTCCTTATTGTCTTTACCCTCATCTTCATAAGTAGTCCATGCTCGTCCACTTAGTCGCTCTCGTTCAGCTATGAGTTCCAGTCGTAGTGCCGCTAACTGTTCAGCGGTCATTGCTTCTATGTCTGCCATATCTGCTGGCTCAGGTTCTGAAGTTGGTGAGGTGGGATCTTCTCCTGAAGACCTAGTTTTCATACACTAACAAACAATTAAAAAGAAAAAAAATCAAAACAAAACAAAACAAAATCCTCCCCGGCAACGGCGCCAAAATTTGATCGTGCCTGTCGTTAGCACTCAAATTCAATAAATGATAATGTGGGGGTAGAATTAGGATACAACTTATCACTTATACAAATTAATGTAGTCGTGGTAAGAGGGTCGGTCCACGGAGAGGATGGTGCGATGTGCGTGCTTTGCTTTGTTCGACTCCTGATTGTTGTTCGATCGTGTATGAGTGTTGAATGGTGAGTGATGTTTTGTTGGCTGCCCGCCACCTGATTTAAACTAAAAGAAAAGAAAATAATTAAACTAAAACGAAATTGAAATGGGTTGGTCAGCTTACTGGGATAAGCTGATCGATGGTCAGGACTGATTGGTCGTGAAACAATAATGGAGAAGTATTCTCGGTAAGGGCGTGTATTCTGGACCCGGTGTATAGTTGATCACAAGCGAAATAACTGACCTCTTGAGAACTACAGTATGTCGATTGATCCAAACCGCGTCAAGGTTTGGACTCCGGAATCACTTTGTCAGAGCGATTCAATTACGGTCAAGGGACATACTTTATACTCAAGCTACCTCCCAATTGAGGCCCTAATCTTGTCATCGAATGGTTAGGAATAAAATCAAAGGAAAACTTACTCGAGTTACTGTCTCGTTGCCTGCTGAATTCAACCCATGCGTGTCACTCGGTCAAGGTTGTCGACTGTAAGTGTAGATCTGAATCGTAGAGGAGATCAATCTCTACGAAGAGATCCAAACCGCTTCACTCGGAACGCAATCTCTTGGACGAGCCCAACAAGGTTGTCAAGCTTGTGTATGTGACTCGCCAGCTCGAGTTACATAACGATCTATCTTCAAGCTCCTTTGAATGCAGCTTCAAGAGGTTGATTCGATTGGCGCTTCACAACTATACACGTCCACTTTACACCCTCACCGAGAACAAGTGATTTAGCTACGCATAGACGTAGCTGAAATCATGAATAAAGAAGAATTCATATAGAAACGAAAACTAACTTTATTGTGCCGTAGCAAAAGTAAAAGATTCGATACAGATGACCTAGAATACAAGAGTATTTATAGTACAAGTTTAACCTAGGTTTTGCAACCCTAACCTAACTTGTCTAAAACTCTAAGATGTTTACAACATTGGGCTGCGCCGCTAACTAGTCCGATGTGGACTCTTCATGAAGGCTGACTACAATGGCCCAATAACGGCCGCTCCATGGATCCTTGCGCAGGCCCAAAGCTGGTCAGGTTTTGACTCTAGGACACCTGATCGATCAAGGTTCAGGTCAGTGGTCACGTTCCGTGCTGCTCCTTTACTGTCTGGTTAAGGTTGGCTCCGAGTGCTCCACTTTCATAAACCTGCTAAGAGTAGGGAAAAAGGGGTGAAATATTCTATCTTTATCAGAAAATGGTCAAGTAAATGGCCATAAAAAGATGAGAATATTCGCATGAATCACTATAACCTCAATTGGTAAAATAAAATCTTGTTGATAATTAGACCCTAATAACTCCAAATTGCAAAACACATTTTTTAACTCGAAAACCTTTTAATTCATTTTTTAATAATTAATACATATAGTGTAAACATGAAATATACTTACAAATAGGTAAAAAGATATTTTTAATCCAAAATTTTAATTCTTTATTTAATCGAAACCTAACATTTCTTCATTGTTTATTCACAACCCTAACTTTTAAGAATTTGTTTAATTGCTACGGTCATTTTGTCGAGAAATAGTAACGGTCAAAATCCTCTTAAAAATGGTTCATTTGGCTTCGTCAAAGGTTGTCTTAAAAAATCAAAACATCAAATATAAAAACATGGAGGGAGTATTATTTAATTACCATTTTGCTCATTATTTCTTCTCTTTCATTTTTTTACTACTTATCATTTGTTGATACTCAAATGCTAGACATTAAAACAAATTTTGGTACCTGACTTATATTTCTTTGACTGCTTAAGTACATCTTCTATTTAAGTGCCTTATTAGATACCTCATCTACTAACTTGTAACTTATTTGGCACTTACGACCTACGTCGTTAGTTTTTCCGTTAAGTCTCTGACATGGCGTGACACATCAGACTCCACGTCAGCAGCTGCCAAATAATTTTGATATCTGATTTATATTTCTTTGACTGATTAGGTACCTCTTCTATTTAAGCGCCTTATTAGATACCTCATCTATTAACTTGTAACTTATCTGGCACTTACGACCTACGGCGTTAGTTTTTCCGTTAAGTCTCCGACGTGGCGTGACACGTCAGACTCGCTGACGTGTCACGCCACGTGTTCATCAATTGTTTGAAGAAGAAAAAATATAAAAAGATACATTCCGTGAGAATTGAACATTGCTCTCTTCCTCTCAAAGTAGAACTTGAACCATCAGACCACTAACACTAGTTTGTCATAATCTAATTACTTAAATATATATTTGAATGACTTCGAATCAATGACTTCCAAATGACCCTTCCCCATTGTCGTAGCCAACGACGTCTCCCCCAACTCGTTCACCTCATTTACCACCGCAGAGTTTGATGCCCAGGTTTAGCTAGTCACTCATTTTTGTTGTTTGGGCCTCTAGACCCATCGCAGCAAAGGGCATGAATTTAGCAAAGTTACTTGCAAACCAATTGCAGTTCAATCTGTAACAATTCATTTAGCAAAGTACCCACAAACTAATATTGCTAAACGGAAAGTTAAAAGGATACAAGAAAATCTCATTAAAGCGATGAATGATAATTACTTGTCAACTCTGAAACCCAAGTCTATAATTACTAGGAGCAAAAGTTGTTTGATGTTCGACGAAATGACCCAAAAGTATAAAATAGAAAGAGCGAGAAATAAGCAAATACTTAGTAGGTGAGAAGAAGAATGCCGGAGAATGGAGAAAGGGTATACTGACCCTGATGAGAAGGGTGTGGGGAGCGGTCAATGGATTGAAGTTCCCTGGCAGGCAAGCAAGGAAGTAAAGCGGTCTCTAATGTCGTTACGCAGGCAGTCATGTCTTCCCTTGCCGGAGTTTGCTGCGGGGTTGTTGCTGAGTAGGAGACGACTATAGCTGCAATGTGTCTAGTGGCCCAAACAACAAAAATGACTCATTTTTGTTTGGATGGTGAGGTTGCAGAGATAAGATCTGCGGTGGTAAATGAGGTGAACGAGTTGGGGGAGACGCCGTTGGCTACGACAATGGGGAAGGATCATTTGGAAGTCATTGATTCAAACTCATTCATATATATATTTAAGTAATTAGATTAGGGTTTAGCTAACTTGGGCAGGTTAGCATTGTGTCCATTTTTATTGGACACAAAATGCCCTTACTTTACATTATTTTTATCAAAACACATAATGTTAAATATGATATTTTAAATTATTTCTCTATCCTCTTAATTACTCACATATTAATTAATTAAATTTTCTTTACTCTTTCTCTTCCCTCACCTCGTTCTTCTTTTCCTGCTTCTCTTCGTCTTCTTCGATTTGCCACAACCATTCCTACTCTCTCCAAATAAATTTTAATGTTGCCTCAAGAAATTTTGTTTTTAAATCAACAACAAATCTTCGATTGATCAAACTAGTTTTTTGTAGAATATATCGGTAAAGAACAACTGGTTGTTATTTTGTCAAGTTTTAATCATTGTTGTCGTACGGTATTTTAAATCAACAACAAATCTTCTATTGTTGTCGTATGGATTGAAGCCATGATGTTTCTTAGTCATGGCAAAACTTATTAGAAGATGAGTAGAGAGATTGGTAGGAAAGTAAGAAATAGTTGAATGAAAGTGAAATCTGGAAGAGGATTGTTGTTGGGTCTTGCTGGAGTAAATTTTATAGATCTTTGGTTCTATTTTATCTTTCGCATCAAGAAAATAGGAGCAAAAAAGAACGCGAGCAATAGTGCTTGTATGACCAAAATCTCTACTGATATACTCTACAAAACAAACTACTTGTTTTACAAATTCTCCACAAAAATTTCACAAAAGAAAAATCAGGGAAAGAAGAGCGAGAAGAGGGAAGAGAAAGAAAGTAAAGATAAATTTATAAATTAATTAATATATGAGTAATTAAGAGGATAGAGAAATAATTTAAAATACCATATTTAACCTTATGTGTTTTAATAAAGGTAATGTAAAGTAAGGGTATTTGTGTCTAATAAAAATGGACACAATGCTAACCTGCCCATGAAGTGGGCACGTTAGGAAAACGAAAATGGCTCGTATCATCGTCACGACGAAAGAGAGAGAAGTTGAAAAAAAAAGAAACGACGGTGAGGGAATGAGAGAAATTGAATGATTAATGAGAGAGATTAATTTTTTAATTTGTATTAGTTATATTACTTTTATAACCTTAATGAATATTCATAATTTTTAAGGGTATTTTGTGTCCATTGAAAAATGGGCCCAATGTTAATTTGTCCTTGAAATGGGCAGGTTAGCAATATATATATATATATATTATATCTTCTATGTTAGTGGTAGAGATGACAAGATATACATCACGATGCTCCTTATTTTTATTTTACAATACTAAAAAAATTAGGAGGTAGTTCTGAACCCCGTCACCCCAACATTTAATTTCTGGATCCATTCTGCCTCTAATCAAGTTGGTCCTCCAAACTAGGGGTGTCAATTAGACCGGAGTCCCGAATTTCGGTCCCGGATTCGGGAAATTCGGGTCGGATCTGGGACCGAAAGTTGAACCCATTTTTTGTCGGGACCGGGACTGGTCCCGACCGTATTTTCCCGGGTCCAGTCGGGTCTGGTCCGGGTCTACCACGGTAGACCTGGGACCCGAAGACATAAGTTTCCTTTGTTACAATTTTCCAAACATTCACTCATTTAACCTAATTTTACTCTCTTTCTACGCCGCCGCCGAATCTCACTAGCTCTCACCACCACCACTTCATCACAACACCTCACCACCACCTCATCACCTCAACCTCATGGCGCACCGCCTCAACCAATCTCTATCATCATCATCTGCGCACCGCCTCAGCTAACTTTTTTCATCCACATCGTTCTTCCTCATCCGAAGACAACGGCAAAGTGCGGGTTCAGATCTGGAAGATTACTAATGAAAAAGAAGATTGGAAGATCGTTTTTGCTTGCCTCTTTCAGTCTTTTGAATCGTTTTTGCGGTTTCTTGAATTTAGTAAGTTTGGAGTAATTGCTTGCCTCAGAGAAGGTATAAGCAACCTTGCTGCACCGGCGCAGTGATTTGAGTTTTTATTGATTTTTTTAATTAAATCTGTCGGGCCGGGTCTGGTCCCGGACCCGGACAAGACCCACCGGATCGGGACCGGACTAGAAATGAGTCCCGTTTTTTGTCGGGACCGGGACCGGTCCCGACCGTATTTTGGCGGGTCGGGCCGGGCCGGGTCCGGCCCGATGACCCGAATTGACACCCCTACTCCAAACACTCTACAACTCGAAATCAACAAGCTTCGGCTTCTGAGCTATTCTTGATTTTTCCCAGTAGTGTCATTGATTTCTGTAAGATTCTCTAATTTGGGGCATTCAAAATTGGCTTTTCAATTACTATTCCCACAGCTGCTCCTTGCTGTAAACTTCTCTCATTTATAATTGATTGCTGTAAACTTCTCTCATTTATAATTGATTGTTGTAAACTTCTCTGGATTAGCTCCTAGGCTGAGCAATTTGTTTTCTGAGGGCAGATAGTTTTATTGGTCGGTCAGTTTTTGTTCTGCTTGCTCGATCACTCCTTGTGATTGTAGCTAATAAAAATCTATAGCTTAAGGAAAAAAAATTTGATTATGAATATATATATTAAAAAAGTAGTAATATAGACCGACGTAGGTATGAAAAATTCTATGAATACTCTATAGTAACTAATATTTTCTCTGTTCTTTATTAACAGAGACGTCATGCATTTTTAAGTGGCCATATGACTCATTTTTAAGACGATTTTAGTGATGTACATTTCTAAAGAAAATTAGATAGTTATCTATTCTTAAAGCCGTGTGTACAAAAGAATTATCTATTGTAGTGGTGTTTGCAAGCTGAGCTGTAAGTGACAAGACTTAGGCCCTGTTTACTTCAACTGGTTTTCAGTTTTTATTTTCGAATTTTCACTTTTTTTTTCGAAAACGTGTTTACCTTTACATTTACAAAACTCGGTTTTTTTTTCAAAATCCAGTTTTTAAAACTCATGTGTTAATTTGAAAACTCCAAAAAGTGGTTCTCAAAATTTCCTTTACATTTACAAAACTCGGTTTTTTTTCTGAAAACTCGCTTTTACTATTTACAACTTAAATGAACTTTTTTAATACCCTTTTGCCCTCAAATTGTTTTCCCCACAGATCTGCTTCATCCGCACAGTACGACATCTCTTCCTCCGGCAGCTTGATGCGCTCTTGGAACGCGATGGCGCAGGTGTAGCTGCCGGCGTCGATGAACTTGGCGACGCGGCTGTTGGCGCCGTCGGCGCCGATGATGACGTCGACGGAGAGCGTTCGTTTCGGGTTGGCCGCGGAGGGGGTGTGGTGGATGACGTACGGCTGCGATTCGGTGGTGGGGATGTCGAGTCCGGTGACGAGGGCCGGGATGAAGACGGCGCCGGCGGCCTGCGCGCGCGTGCGGAGGAACGAATCGAGGACTTCGCGGCGGAGCATGGGGATGGACTCGTGGGGCTTGAGGGTTTTGGAGCCGAAGTCGACGGTGAGATTGGAGGGGGAGATGATCTTCGTGCGGGTGACATGGCGGTCGATGAGGTGGAGGGGGATCGAGAACTTGTCCAGCATGCAAAGCGGGATGGCTCCGCCGCAGGGCTTGGCGGCGTTGGGGCTGCGCTCGAAGAGGAATGTCTCGATGCCGGCAGCTGCAAGGATCTCTGCGGCGGAGGATCCGGCGGGACCGCCGCCGATGACGGCGGCGCGTAGCTTCCTGCCAAAGAGGTGAAGATAAAGCTCAACAAGATGGGCTGAAGAGAAGGCACAGGCCCAATAGCAGAAGTCATGGGCCGAAGAGGTGAAGATAAAGCCCAAATTTTATATTGTCCATGTAAACGCGTTCTTCAGATTTTCAGTTCAGGAAATCAGCGCGAAGTAAACATATTTTCAGTTTTCAAAATCAAAAAAAAAAATCTCATCCCATTTCTCAAAACTGAACATTTCATCTCGAAAATAAAAACTGAAAACCAGTTGAAGTAAACGGGGCCTTAGTCTCTGACAAATGATTTTGCGTACTCTCATAACTCCTTGTCTGTTACTCTTTTCTTTTTGTAGTATGGAGTAGTACAGCAGGCAACACGGCCTCTTTCGATCTCTCATCATTCGTAGTCATAGTACATTCCCTTTTCAACGCAACAATGAAAGTTCAAAACTTACAAATTCCGTCCATGAGACCAAGAACACTCATCAAGGAAAAGGTAATGCAAGATTTTAAGGTTAATACGAGCAAGATTGTCCTGCAATTCAAACCTAAAACTAAGTGATATGAATTTTGCAAAGTTGCATTTTTTATGCAAAGGGAAGAAGCCGTATTGACCTTAGCCTTTCAAATAACAAATGTAATGTCACGTGTTTCACATTCTCTAGTAGTCAAATCTGACTTAAAAATCAAACAATAATCAACTGTTGTGAGAAATTTATAGTACAGTTATGGATGTATGTGGTCTAACGTAACTGGTTCTTCTCCAAGTAAAAGCGCTCTTAAAACAGCCTCACACAAGCCATTATAATGCACAATTAAGTGCCCACCTTCGGGAACTTCATGATACCGAATCCAGGGAAGCTTTTTCGTCATGTGTCTTTGAAGTTGACATGGCACAACCCTGTCCCCCTGACCTTGCCAGATATGAACAGCGCTTTCGTTTTCAGGGAAAGGGTTGCTTAGTTCTGCAGGATCAAAGTCCCAATCTCCAAAAGCCGCCATAAAGTCGTGACGGAGAGTATCAAAGATGTCTCGGTTTTGTAAGCTATCCTGTAGATTGAAGCATAAACATATATCATAATTAAAATGAGAAGTCATGTCACCAAGAAGGCCCCTTTGTGCAATATTCTTTTAGGAAATAGATGAGCAATATTGTTACCTGGGATAGCATGGAGAATCCTGGTATCTTCTTCAGGATTTCTTTATCATAAGCATTAAAGAAGGAGGGATTTTTCTCAAGCACAAAGACTGACTTAATCCATTTCTGTGTAACCCACCAGTGTAGCATACCAGGGGCATGCTTTGAAAACCAGAAAGACCACTCAACCAGACTTCTCCTGTAATCATCTCTTATAAGAGCTCCATGAAGGGAAGGCCATCTATAGTTGACAACTGGGACTATTAGAGAAACACCTGCAAGCCTGCACACATGATCTATAGGTAAATATTATTCCATAGCAGGATCGAAGTGAATCGCTGTGCGCTTAAAAATCAGCTGACTTGCCTGTGTGGTATGTAGTTGAGGCAACTCCAAACAGGGTATGATCCCATCGAGACTCCAATCACATAGAACTTGGATCCTATCTCTAACTGATCAGCAAGTTCCTCAATGTCAAGTGCTTCACTCTTTACTGACCGCTTTGGGTTTGGATCACTCTCACCGTACCCAGCCCGGTCAAATTGCAGGAGATATATCCCTAACTCTTCTATCAGTTCCTGAACACTAATGCAGTGTCAAAATAATCATTTGAACATTTATATCATCAATTGGAAAGAATAGCAAGAAACTTTGTTCTAATTCCAACATGTTACGAAATAGTGGCCCCAAAACAAGAGATCTTCTATTGAAAAAAATAAAGTACAGTTAAATGAACTTGATGCTAGTGACAATCTATTGGCCCAAAAAAACATATCTTAAACTTCTCAGCCAACCCAGAGTCCAAACATGGTTCTATCCAGACCCTGTTTATTATGCAAAGAATCACCCTAGATGCAAAAACCCAGCATAGAAAACATCCAAAATGAAAATGGTCAATACATGAAAAGATTAAAGGTTGATGCTTTTACCTGAGGTGCTAGGAAATTCATTTCCTTGGAGCTGCCAAAGCCATGAACAATGATGATCTTGTAGTTGGATTGGTTCTTGGGGACCCCTTTTTCAGTGTAAGCAAGATGTCTGCCATCAGAAAGTTTGATTCTTGGAGAATTTGCAGGTGGGTAGTCGCGGTCTATTGAGTGGTCAGACCGAGCTTGATTGAGTTTTGTAGCCTCATAAACCATACCTAGGAGAGCAACCGTGAAGACAAGTGCTGTTTTTGAAATCATCCTGAAGAAGAATATAACAAGGTAGATCTAGCTAGAGAAAGAAACAACACAGTATCCCAAAAAGAAGGAAATAACACCCACCTGACTGAAGCTTGGAAAAGAAATGGTGGGGATGATGAAGAAGAATCCAAGGGTCAGGATGACGGGTGATTTCCTTTCCTCCCTCAATCTCAATCAAGCCTTGGATGTTAGCTGCCCCTGTGAGGGCACTCTCCAAGAAAATGGTTGCAGCTGAAAATTTGAGTGCTTGGAACAGTAATCTTCTACTAGTAGTACTATGAGTTTTCATTAGTTTTTTACAAATCTAGACTATTTATATTAAATTATTAGTAGTAATTACTTTATTTAATTATAGTGGGAGTTGAGTTGAGGGACAAAGCTCGGGTTGGGTATGGGTCTTAGCTCATCTTTTTCTTCTGTAGAAGAAGAGAAGCTGGCCAACTCCCCAGAATTTCAATCCAATAATATTCCACCACTACTTCTTACATCTCTCTTCATTTTCTTGCATATAATTACCTAAAACAGGATATACCATGGACAAAAATAAGAATATTCTTTTATACGTAAAATATATATTTTCGAACCATTAGAATATGGTAAAAATAGAATTTCAATTATTTTGTTTTTATTTCTATGTGTATTAATAACAATAATGATAAAAATATTGAATCATCCCATTAGTAAAAGATAATGCGGATAGTTATAAAACTATTTTGTTGATTTTTTAAGTACACATAAATAACCAAGGAGGCATTGGTCCAATGGCAAGTGCTTCAGTGGTACTCTTTTGAAATAAGGAGGCAAGTACCCGGGTTCAAACCTATTAAAAAAAAGGGAAAAAGACGGATTGGCACCCAAGAGATTTTTTAGTGACCAATTTTGCCACCAATATATTGAATTGACCAACTTAGCCACCAACATTATCTCCGTTAGACAAGTTAGCACCTAACATTATCTCCGTTAGACAAATGAACCACCGAGCCACCCACTTTTCAACTAACTTTTCCTAACACCGTTAACTATTTCCGTTAGATAATTAAATTACCAAATAACCTAAATTTTATCCAAAAATTACATAAACCCTAATACTTAATTTTTCTAATTCTCTTAACGATCTCCTTAACCATTCACATCATGGAGTATAAAAACACACCTATCTTTAATACTGAGTTCTTCCATGGCCAGTGCGTACCCCAAGGCCTGTTGCATCAAAGCTTCCTGCCGACACCCCTCTACTTACAGGAACTTGTGCTATTCCTGGTGCATTTGGTTGTGGGAAAGCTGTTATTAGTCAAGCTCTTTTCAAGGTGAAACTTTTTGTTGTATGTGGAGAAGGAGGAAATGAAATGGCAGAGGTATGCTTTGTCTCGGTTAGATCATTAGTGAACTCTCATGTGAGCTTTTAGGTTATAATCCATGAAAATGAATTGCTCAGGTCCTTATAGATTTCCCTCAATTGACAATGACTTTACCTGATGGCCGTGAAGAATCTGTCGTGACTTCTAACATGCATGTGATTGCTCGTGAGGCTTCCATTTATACAGGTAAACATACTCTACCTTTCTTATGCTTGTTTTTTTGCCTTATATATTGCTTTTTTGTTTAAATCCGTCAACTAATGGGTGAAGTTGTGCTTTGCAGGAGTCACTATGGGATATAATGTGAGCATGATAGCAGATTCAACATCCCGTTGGGCAGAAGCATTGAGTGAAATTTCAGGAAGACTGGTAAGTTCCTTATGGTATATTTGGCTTATTATTTTGCCAGATTCTTTACTGTTTCTCATTAAGAATTTGGAAAAACAGTCCGGAACTCGGTCTTCATCAATAAGTGATATACAATCAGATAAAGTCCCATTTTAGAGATTTGCACATGGCTCAAAAGTTATGTAAACTATGTGGCTCAAAACTAGTTTTCACTTCAGCAAATCTCTAGATATAAACATTGATTTGGATGGAGCTTTTGAGAACCTTTTTACTCGATTAAAGAAAGTTTTCACTCTCCTGATTCTCCCGACTTTAATTTATTCTAATCTCATATCTGTTAATTTCTTGCAGGCATTTCTACCTGCAGACTGTGGACATCCTGCTTAACGAGTTTTGCACTCATTTTATGAACGCACTGCTAAAGTAAAACTCCTTGGAGGGCCAGATCGTACGGGTAGTGTTACAATTGTTGGCACTGTTGCTTCTGCTACTACCATGGTGTCACGAGCTCCAAATCATGACAACAATGGCGATGGCAGAACTGGGATTGAGAAGAATGAGGAAGAAGGAGAAGAAGAACTGGCAGTCGTTGAAGTTGAGTGCTTGTAGTTAGGAGTGACTTGTCGTAGAACATATTTTCCTTTAATGCATTTCAAGTGTGTTTTCTTGTAAAGCAAGTTGCAGTACACAAAGGTTGTGTGCTTTGCACCTATGTCCGTTATCCTTGTCCTGTAGTTACCATCTGTGTTTATACCATCAATGAAATGAAAAGAAATTTAGCATGCAAAATTATCTTTGGTGCTCAATGAGCTATGTCGATGACTTGTTGTTGATTCCTTTTTCAAGCTCTGTTTATTAGTTAAGGTTTTCATCTGTTATCCCACTCATCCGAGATCATCTGAGCTTATGTAAGTCAAAGAAGGGTCTCTTGAAGTTGGATTTATCGACACATGTAACAAGCTTTACACGCAGACATTGTAACAGGAGACATATTTGTGTTTCCAAAAGGACTTGTTCATTTCCAGTACATACATATATGCCTAAGAGGTGACTTTCCATAACAGGTATTGAGTTTCTGGGAAATGTCAATCTGGTAAGAACTTGCTCTGTGTAGTAGTAGTAGCTCATATGCTTATTTAAATAATGTCAACCTGTGTAGTTTCTTGTTTCTCTGCCCTGTACGAATGTTCTTTTGTTAGCTAGTAGTGTTGATAAATAACAGTAATTACAAATAGGCAAGTACAGTGACAATTTCGTGTCCCTAGTACATAATTCTGTCAGGTTTTAGGACTTTGCAGACAAGTGTAGTTTATTCTGTCAGGTTTTGCAATATTTACAACCTTATTCAGTGAGGTTTTAGGATTATGCAGACAAGTGTAGCTTTTTTGTTTGATTGTTCGACTGATCCTCAGTCCAATAAGAACAAAGAATACATGGGAACCTTAATTGCATCCATACAAATGAAACTTAACCAACAAATAATCGTTTGAATTTGTAATGCAAAAGAGTGAATTTTATGATATTAAAAAAATAAGGGCGGCTGATTGAAAATGATAGGTGTGTTTTTATACTCGATGATGTGAATGGGTAAGGAGATCCTTATGGGAATTAGAAAAATTAAGTATTAGGGTTTATGTAATTTTTGGATAAAATTTAGGTTATTTGGTAATTTAATTATCTAACGGAAATAGTTAACGGTGTTAGGAAAAGTTAGTTGAAAAGTGGGTGGCTCGGTGGTTCATTTGTCTAACGGAGATAATGTTAGGTGCTAACTTGTCTAACGGAGATAATGTTGGTGGCTAAGTTGGTCAATTCAATATGTTGGTGGCAAAATTGGTCACTAACAGATATCTTGGGTGCCAATCCGTCTTTTTCCCTAAAAAAAAAGTACACATAAATAAATTTCTAATTATGATTCATTTGAAATTTAAATATTTATTAATGGAGAAGTAACGTTATCAATTGAGTAAAAATGATACTTTCTATGAAATACGGAGGACAAAGTCTTAAATTCGAGTTCTCATCAGTTTTGAGTCTATGAAAAAAAGAGGAGAAATAAAGATTTGACATTGAATTAATTAAGGTTAGAGTTGCAGGTGGCCGAGCCGACAGGAGATAAGCGGGTTCATTTCAACGTATGGTGCATTGGTGCTTAGCAGTCTACGCCAAGCATGCTTACCTGGTTTGTCAGTTTTGGCGACTGACAATTTGGTAATTACCCGACTCCATATTTTAGTTAAGTACTTTCTTTGTTCCATTATAAATGATATTTCGGAACAGTAGTGAGGATTAAGGATATTATTAAAATATTCTTTCCCTTACTAAATTGTCGGGAGAAGGCACCACGGGTCCCTTTTAATATAGTCGCTATTTGATTTAGTCCAATTTTGCAATTTTATTCGATTTGGTTCCACTTAATATCGTCGTTATCCACCTGCAGTCCCTGTTGTCAATTTTGACCGGCGCCACGTCATTAAATAAAAAATCCTTTCCGAATATAAAAAAAGAAAATCAAATTCGTTTATCGTTAAACTACTTAATATTCCAAATAAATGCACAGAAGAAGAACGCATTCCTCATTCACTCCCGACATCGTCTCCACTCTCATCACTAATTCTACTCGCGTCTCCTCTCACTGTCTGTTATCCTTCTCCTACATTGATCGAGCTCCTAATTCTGTATCCTCTATTGTTCGGATTTCGATTGTGTCATTCAGAAATCTCAGTGTCTGTTAGTTGATTTAGGGTTTAGCGAGCTTCAGTTTGCATTGTCATGGACGATTTTGGTTGTCTGTCTCCCAATCCGTTCCAAGCATGTTATCTTTTAACCCTTCCCTTTTATATCTGTTATTTTTCTACTTTAATAGATTGAAAAATATGACTTTAGGGTTTGGGGTAGTGGAATCGCAGTTCTCTTTTACTTTAATCGTCAATTTTGTCCTTTGTATTTGGTTCTGGGGGAGAACATGACAGATATGTTGGGGAAAGGATGTGGTCCAGGTGGGGAATCTTTGGTCTTTATTTGACTTTAGGGTTTAGCGAATCTATGGTTTTGTATTCGTTATACTTAGCTGCAGATATATATTTTTTACCTTTTTTTGTTGTTTAGTATTAATTATTTCTCTCTTTCATATGTGGTAGGTAATGGATGATGTTCCTGTTGTTTTGACATTTCATGTTGGGGAAAATTTCGCTTCAACCCATATAGGTATGAAAATGCTACTATTGTTGAGTGGAAGACTGAAACCAAGTACCTATCTTACTCGTATTTGGTTTGGCTACTTGGAAGAATGAAAGTGAACAATGTTGGTAAAATTTTATTCTTCAAAAGATTTAGTGAGGATTGTATTGAAGTTGATTTAGATTTGGTTTTATTGCAATGTCAAGTTTCATTTAATTTTCTTGTTCAATCGGCAAAGGAATAAGGGCGTGTTGACATATATGTTAACCATGATGAGAACCATCCCTTATTTGTTGCTGGTAAACCGAGAGTTTTACCATGTGATTTACTTCCTAACCCACTTGCTTTTAACCCATGTGACTTTAATGAGGACACCGCACAGTTTGTTGGGGGCAGCCCTAATTTTAATATTGTGGTTGGGGTCGTCTCAGATATGTTTCCTACAAACATAAATGAGCAAGGACCCACATTTTCTCCTTTTTACTCCCTTAATAATAGCCAAGTGTCATTGAATGAGGAGAACGAGGACGTAGGTCATGCTACTGTTGGAAGTGAACATGAAGATGATGAATATGATGAAGATGACGAAGATGATGATAATGATAGTGAAGCAGAGGAAGAAGAATTAGGGGTAGTTGGAGGTTTAGGAAGGTGGGTTGATGTGTATGTGGAGGATCTGTCTGAGGATGAAGAATATGTCGAGTTGAGAAGAAAAGCTAGGAAAAGAAAAGGTCAATCTGGTGATGGAGAAGCTGGTGTTGGTGGATTTGGTGCTGGTGTAGGTGGATCTGGTGTTGGTATAGGTGGATCTCGTGAAGGTGGATCTGGTGCTTCTGTAGTAGCTGGTGTTGTTAATGTCATATCTGAGATAGGGGATGATTCAGATGTGAGTTACGTCAACAAGCGGAGGATCAACAAGCAGAGGAAGAGGACCACTGAGAGCAACCCAGTGGTTTGGGGGCTACCTATCCGGCACAGGCAGCAAACAATCTGATACACGAGCAGAAAGGGTTGAGACATTGCCAACAACACAGACAAGTGTTCGTCAGGCTGATCCATCTCCTGTTCCTCAGGCTGCTCCTACTCCTGTTCTTCAGGCTGCTCAAACTCTTGCTCAGACCCCTGTTCCTCAAGATGCTCCAAATCCAGCTCCTCAAGATGCTCCAACTCCAGTTCCTCAGGCTGCTCAGACCCCTGTTCCAACCCATGTTCAGACTCAAAATCCAACTCCTGTTCCAACTACAACTCCTACGCAAACTCCTATATCAACTCCTGGTGAACCATTGAAGAGAAAGAGGGGAAGACCTCTGGGGAGCAAGAATGCTAAGCGTAATAAAGGACTTTGAGTCAATCTTATGAATGTTAGATGGACAAATTTATTTCTGTGTTAAGAGTTTCTGTGACTGTGACAATCTTATGAATGTTTGAACACAATCTATTTCTGTAATAAATATGTCAGTTCATTTCCAACATCTATGAATGGTACAAAACAGAAATTCATTTATGAATGGTACAAAATGATGCATCACAAACCATATGTTGCAAACATCTATGAATGGTACAAAATGATGCATCTGGAAAGAACTTCATTTTATTACTTGAAACGTGAAACCTTACATCACAAACCAAAACAAGTACAAGATCTGACAGTTATTTAGCAGTAGGAATGTTTGTCAAAGACTGTCTATTGTCTGCCCATTTTTTGGAAGATCTAAAATGAGCGACTGTTGTCTCCATGGATAGAGCATTGGTCTGCAACTGACTTATAAACACCTGCAAACAACCGATGCTATCTCTAGTAAACTCCATGGTTTCCCCACCATTGGTGGCTCCCTGGAAAATTCCTTCTCTCACATTCACTAGATTCCGAAGCCATGCCTCCATCTCTGTGATGTCGGCTCTTACTAGAGCAATCTTCCTTTCAAAAGAACAAATCTCTGCCTCAAGATGCCTTGCAACATTATCTACACGATTCAGGAACTCTTGCATTGCACGATAATCCATCTGCAAAACAAAGAAGGAAACAGAGATGGAAAAAGTATGAATGAAACAAAGAAGGAAACATATATAGAGTTAATGAACATTTACCTGCAATAACTCTCCAACCGTTGTGGGTGGTTGAGAAGAAAGGTGAAATAACTCCCAATAAATGTTGCAGTTACTAATACAACTTTACAATTCAAATTTAAATAGATAGATAAAATGAAGTCCAAACAAAGATGATAATAAAACACACAATATAATTATTCATTACACAAACATAGATGAAATCAAGTCCACACCAAGAGCATAATAAAATAAACCATAAGTTCATTACACATAGAGTTCGCAAATTAAATCCAAAGCAAGAGAAAATAAAAGGGCAACAACAGAAATCAGAAACAATCACTCCTCACCATCAGCAAGTTTTGTGGTAGCCCTTTCCATCACCAAATTGGCATCCCTAGTCCTGTCCATAGCATGGTACAACCTTATCCTTGACTGGTGGACGAGTTTAGAGGCAGCTTCAAGGCGAGTGATGTAATCTGCAGCCTCACCATGAACCTTCTCAGGCTCCCACGGATTCTTGATCCTCTTCAGCGCTTCTGCTGCAGAATCAAACATAGCAATATCCATGTCACAATTGCCTATCAGTAACTCCATCTGAACCAACCGATCCTACAGATGCGAAGTCACCAAACCAAGAGTTCCATTCAAGTGTGCTTTGTCCCTAGCATTCATTGCTGCAAACAAAAATATTAAGTAAAGAAATATATGCAGAGAAGAGAAGAAAATATATGAAAGGGAAAAAGTTTTGGTGTGAGAATAAGTGTGGCGAGCATGTCAATATATAGATTTTATTTAGGGTTTGGTGTAGTGGTTACCATTGTTTAGGGAACCGTTTGGGGAAGTGCAAGAATCTAGGGAAGGAAACGTTCTATCTCTTTGGAAAGGAAACGTTACGTGTCTGTTCAAAGCACAAGTCTTTTCCCAATGGGAATCCTTCTGATATTGTTACTTCCTTTCAACTGCACATATTCCTTTTCAAACATATAGCAGTTTGACTACAATAATAATTCCTATATTACAATATATATATTACTAATTGTGGAAAATACGATAAAAGAAAATAAAATGTCATATATTTAACTACTAAATTGAGTTCATACAATCAGAAAAGTTCAATGTCAAATTACTACTAAATAGAGTTCAATGCAAATTACAACACTTCAATTCATTCCAAACCACAGTAGAAGATAAAATACAGCAACATCATACACTCAAAGAAGTTTACAAACAACAAAACCAATTACCATGAAAATGACCATAGCGAAACATAATTTGAAACCATTCCAGAATGCATCAGACTTATCTAACCCAGCTTTATCTAATTTTTCATACAAGTACTTAACCTCAATCAATGTTGCCTCATTGGACTCCTGCAAAAAATCGCGTATGGACTCTAGGTCTTTCACTTTAGCTTGTAGCTTTTCCTCATTATCCAACAGCATCTGAACTACTGTCCTACCCCTCTCAGACAAGGGATGAGTATCAAACCACCTAAAATACTTACAGTTCAGATTCGCGCAACCGAAGAACCTCCTGCCCACGTTTCCATCCTTCCAGCACACCCACATAGCAGCCTTCAACCTGCAATCACAGTATCTGGCAACACCTTCATAATTAAGATCACCAGATTGGGTGTTACCCCTCCACCTACGCGACGAATAAACCGAGTTTTGTGACATCGGATTACGGTTTTGATTTCAGACCTCTATTTTGAAAGGAGAATTTGGGATTGACCTAAATTTTGGACAAAAGGAGAATACTTTGAATAAAATTAGGGTTTATAACTTTTGTAAGATCGAGGAGACGATGAGAGGTGGACGACGGAGGAGACGATGAGAGGTGGAGGATCTGTTGAAAATGAAATGGAGGAGGAGGAGGATGAAAGGGGAGACGATGTCGGGTCGGGAGGGAATGAGCTGAGTGTTCTTATTTTTTCATTTATTAGGCTATTTAGTTTAATTTCTTTAATTATTAACGAAATTCAAAATCATTTTCTCTTCGCCGGAAAGGATTTTTTATTTACTGACGTGGCGTCGGCGATCGGCCGGAAAGCCACGCTGGCGTCCACGTAGGTGAAGTTGACGGCCATTAGGTTGACTAACGGTCAAAATTGACGACAGGGACTGCAGGTGGATAACGGCGATATTAAGTGGGACCAAATCAAATAAAATTGCAAAATTGGACTAAATCAAACAGCGACTATATTAAGAGGGACCCCGTGGTGCCTTCTCCCCTAAATTGCCCCTCATTTAGAAATAAATTACCATACAATATCACCCTTTTCATTTTCATGGGTCTGACTCATTTCCTTCGTCCTCTCTATGTTCCTCTCCCTTCTCTATCAATGGAGGCAGACCAAAAAAAATCTAAATCTTCTTTCTAAATTGGAGAACCATCTTCTCTATATATAAATTGATATGTGTTGTGATGAAGATGTAGATGTGTTTCTCAATTTTTCAAATTTATTTTTCAAAGAAAGTGATGGAAAAGCAGAAATGTAATGTGACGGTTAGGGTTTCATAGTCTATTCTACACCTTCAACTTTAGTTGATTTTTGGCTCTTCCTAGCTCTTCATATCCCTAATTTAATTTCTGTTTAAAATTTGAAGTTGTAATTTGAGAAGCAAGTGATTTGGATTCAGCAATTAGGAGCTCGAATGAGCTGCGTTTGGGATCTTTTTGAATGAATTCTCAACAAAATCCTTCCCCTCGTTTCTATACCTCTACAATATCATTTATGAATAAATTAATTTGCTAATTAAGAAATAGTTGGCTATATATTTCCCTCTCCTAATTTTATGAATGCATGACATTGAAACATTGGATATAAGTGTTAGATCCCGTCGTACAACTTAGAAGAGGTGAATAATTGTTTTTCCAAAACTTTCACGATCGCAATGCGAAAATAAAAAGAAGTAGAAAAATCAACAACACACGAACACAAGATGTTTATAGTGGTTCCAATGCCCCAACAGAATTGTACATCCACTATCTAAGAGTCCACTCCTTAGGATTTTCAAACAAGGCACCCTTGTTATTTTTTGGGTTTTCACTGAATCAACCAACGAACCGTTACAATTGGTTTTGCAAGTGACTCACCAACAACCACAACTTGATTTTGCAAGTGACTCGCCAAAAACCACAACTTGATTTTGCAAGTGACTCACCAACAACCACACTTTGAATTTTCACCAGATCAACCAACGAACCGTTACAATTGGTTTTGCAAGTGGCTCACCAACAATCACACCACAATCCTTATTCGAATGAAGGATTGAGAGAAACCTAGTTCTTCTTTTAAGGGAAAGAATTCTATCAAAACCCAAATGTTTATAGTTCACACTTAAACTTTACAGTATGAATGAATGAACTCACTATGTATGTGAATTAAATCACAATACACAAATATGCACAATCCTCTTGAAAAGAAAATCTTACAAGTTACAAAACTTGTAGGACAAAAATAATTTGTAAAACAAGGAGAGTGCAAATGCTTCTTTAAAGCAAAGAATAGATGAAAAGAATTATTCCTCCAAAGCTTCTTCAAAGCCAAGAAAAGATGGAAAGAATTATTCTTCCAAGGCTTCTTCAAAGCCAAGAAAAGATAGAAAGAATTTTCATAGTGAAAAAGAAGAGAGGACTCTCCTTTAAATAGGTCAAAGATGCCTATTAAAGATATGGAAGTTATCTTAGAAAGTGTGCAAGGAAAAGACACCAAATTTGAAAGATAAACTGATCATAACTTCCAAAAACGTTCAGAAATTTGAACGAGCCAGTATACCGCTACAGTTTGTCGAAAACAGAGAGCAAGAGAAATTGTATCGGTATACCGCTCAAATCTAACGGTATACTGCTACGACCAGTTTCAAAACATTGAAAAAGAGTTATGACAGACTTTAGAGGATTGTGAACTTGTGCATGTAAAGTAAGACACATACTTACAAAATAATGAAGTTATAAAGCTCTCATCCTCCTGAACCGATCTTCAACTTGATGTCATAATGAGAAATACATTTTGTTTACATCATCAAACAAATAGAGATGCCAAAAGACCAACAATAAGATGCACAATACTTGTAATATTCAAGATATGTACATCCGACATGAGAAGGGAACAATTCCATTAATGACACTGATTTATTTTTCTATTGTCTTGAGGGTATTATTGGATAGTTCAAAGTAAATGGTGTTGGTAAACGTAAAATGGAATTTAATTTGGAACAAGAAATCAGTAGAAAAATGACATTTACTATGGAACGAAGTGAGTAATTCATAACATTTACTATGAGACGATGGCAACTATGGCTCGACCGGAATCGACTGCTCTTCTAGCAGACGAGTGGCTCATCGTCGGTCTGTCTTCAGAGAATACACAGCTCATGGTTATGGTGGTTGAAAGCCACCGATCAACACTTCTCATACTGCACATCAGCGTCCTTGAGCTCGCCGGCGTGGCTGTATGACACAGGGTAAGCATAGTGTCCTAGTCCTAGTTTTAATCTACGTGGTATCTGTCTTTGTAACTTGCAGTTAAGTTTTTATGGAGTAAACCTCTTGCTGGTGTAACTTGTAAAGGGTCTGGGGAGTCAGCTCTAGCTCCTCAGTTTTTTTTATTTTTTATTTTTGTTATAATATATTTTCAGCTTATTAAAAAAAAGAGCCCAAAATCCAGATCCAAAAAATCTGAAAAAATGGAAATTGTGATATAATGATTTCATGGTTGAATTTAACGTGGGATAAATAAAAAATTAGTATATATACAACAATTTATTAACTTCTTTAGTTTTAGTCATTTTTTTAATTTTTTAATTTTATTTGATCTTTATATATCGAAAATACGATTTATTATGTCTTTTACACTACTATTATTTATATTTGTTGTGAAAGTGTTAAATCTAGCACGTTACATCATATATTACGTCATTTGTGATGACGTAGCGTGCCATATAAAAAAAAACATGCGTGTGAACTTTGTCGAATTTTTTAAAGGTGTTGTCATTTTCTAATTTGAAATCAAATATATTTATTCTTTATCGGTGTCGAGTCGAGTAAAAAATAATCCAATTACTAAAACAATGGTTATATAGTAGTAAAAGGTCGATCCACGAACAGTAATGCACTGATAATGTGTTGTGAAATCTATGAGAGTTGTGGTGAAAACCAATATGAAAGCAGTAAATGATTGATTTGTTATTGTGTGTTGATTTAGGAAAATAAGCATAAACTGAAATGTAAATACAAAGATGTATTTTAGGGCTAAACAATAAGAGAAAATGTATCCAAGGTGAAGATCTGCAACGCAGGGTTAGTCTGATCACAGGATATAAATAATTAAATATGTAATGTTAGGAAGCTATAGAGCGTAGATTTCTCGTGATACTCCTACTCAAATCTCATATGGATGACGTAGATTTCTCGTGATATCACCCCTTCTTGACTTGGTAGCCAAGACCTGAAGATCTGTTTGAGACTTCCTTAGATCTTAAGTTCGGATGTCAACTCTAATTAAGATCTAAAATCAAACTTCCTTCGCAAAACACAGTCAACTTCGCCACTAGAATACCGCATTTTCAAGCCTCAAATATCCCTGCCGATTGCGATTAATAACGCTGCAAACAAGTTGATCAGGCTTGCTACAAAAGTTAGTAACGATTGAATAAGTTCAAGAAGTTTGATAAAACATAAACATAAAATCTGAAGAACAATTAATCTTCACCAAAGATCGCAGTAGATTAGCTACTTATACTCGTGTTAAAAATACAAGAGATGGCTGAAAGATTCAGTTTTATTGATGAAAGAAAATAACAAGGGTACAAACTTAGAACCGAATAAGAATGCCCTTTTCCTTCGACTTTGCTTCTCTTACATAGTCTTAGCACCTGTTTGGGGTTCTGGTTTGGGTAGGGGACTGACCTTTCCCCAACCGCAACGATAAAAAGGTGTTTGGTAACACCACTAGACTCAACCTTTCAAAAAACTAGCTTTTAGAATATACCTTGATTTTAAGAGTTTTTCACTGGAGTAAAATGCTTCAGTGGTCAAACGCTAGCTTCTAAAGAATGCGGGAAGCTGGGTACTTAAATTAGTGGACAAAAATGTAGGCTAGTTTAATTTTATTTACAAAATTACCACCTATACATTTCCCAAAACTTATGCAAAACAATACGCCGCTCATCTCCTTCTTCTTCAATTCTTCCCTAGGTTTTCCTCTGCATCGAAAAATAATTCAATCATGGAATTACATATTCTTTCCATTTTTAAAATTTGGAGTTGAAACATGACCCAATTCGATGGGGATTCCTTTGACATCTGCATCAGTATCTGTATGGCTACTTCTTTCGTTGTGTAACTTGCCTCTTCGCTTCTTTACCGTTCAATTTATAGTCTGTCCCTATTCGTCAAACCCTTATCCATGTCGTATTTGCAATCTCATGAATTACCGGTATGCAATCTTTCTCTTTTCTCTTTTTTTCTACTGGTTGTTTTTTTATGAATTTGATTGTTTGGTTCTAAATTCATTAATCGTGCCTGCATACCTTTCTAGTTTCAATAAAAAAATGGAGATATCTTTAAAGTTTCGTGGATTTAGGGAAGCAATCTATCACGGTATTAGATGTAGGATGTTGCATCCAGGCCTGATGGGCCTATTGCCAAGAATCTTCTCAAATAATTTTACTGTTTTAGTTGTTAAGTACAGATGGGTGAAATGATGCTATTAAAGTTAAGAACAATGATGGTTTTGGATTTTAGGGAAGTTAAGAACAATGTTGTTTGATTGAGTATATTGTTTTTTTATACAGATATACACACCAGTCCAGAAATTGAAGGCCTAAACCTGTCGATTTTCCAGCAATCTATGACTCCATCAGCAATACATATTAGAGAATTTTGGCATCTGGTTTTCTTGTGCATTTGTTGGTTCTGAGTCTTGTTTCCTCAAGTTGTCTTAAACTAGGAAACTTTCTTGTTGGGTTGCAGGATATTTGTAACAACATGGAACATCAGAGGAAAGGCGTGCCACACAGACCTCAACCTTGAAGATTTCCTGTAAGTTGGAGGCTTGACATATTTTTACCTCCGAGGATATAATTAACTTTTAGACCTTTGAACCAATGCAACTGAGTATTAGAATTGGTTAGATGAGAAATGTCCCATTCGGTTTTTTTTGTACTAGGTCATTTGAAAATTAGAACAAATTTGTTATTTTTGTACTATGAATCATTTGAAATTTAGAACAATGTTTGTTTTTTTCCAGCCATCAGATAACGTGGACTTACATTTTAGATGGTATCTTTCAATATATTCTTCTTGCTTTTTTTCTTGAATAAATGCCCTTCTTGATGGATCCTAGAGTTTGTAACTTCTTTCAGTAGTTGCTTCCATCCGTGTGCTCTTTAATACATCTTGTGCAGGGAAACTCTTTGAGTTTGATGGAAGAAAATCAGGGCCAATATCCCATGGTCCATCATCACTAGATACCTTATTACATGTATTATTTCTTCATCATAACCTCAACCTAACTACACTCATCTCGCTTGCTTGCTGCTGTTGGCTTCAACCCTAATATCGTATTATAGATTCTAGCACTAAAATGACAATTAGTACCCTCTTTTGTCACTGCATCGTAGCTCTTGATTTTCCCTTACCAACTGTTTGTTTGAACTTTTTTTTTCGATCATAGGATGCTGGCAAAGTCATACAAAGCGTGATCCAGAAAATCTGAACTCATTCAACTTCAATGTTCTTGCATTTCTTTTTCTAAAGTTTTCATCTAGTTGATACTCTCATGTTGACAAAATCCTGAATAAGCTCAAAACCAATACGAATGTACCTTTTTCTTTCTATTCTCAAGTTTCCTTTTGAGTTTTTGCATATTTTACAGACCAAATCTTTTTTGTTTCTTCATGAAAATTGTGTAAATTTCAATGAGCTGATACGCAAAGTTGGTAAAGGTATATTTTTTTGCAATTAATGTGTATGCAATTCTTTTGGTTATTTTTGAGAATTTGTTATTTTTCTCTCTTTATTTTATGTATGCATTAGAAACACTTTAAAACAGGAGAGTAATAATTTTTTCAAGGGAAAAAAAGGCGAATTTGAAATTTGAACAATAAGAATTTAGACAACAATATCTTATAAGTGAGAAAGATGCCTACCATTTTCCAATTCTTTTAAGAAAATAAGTATACAAATGATAATTATAAATAACTGAAATATATGAGACAATGTGGTACCTTAGTGAAATAATAGTGAAATATGTATTATTGTAATGACAATTATATTTGAGGCTAGCTCAATCGATACTTCTTTGAAATAAGGAGGGCAATGGTCACGGGTTCGATACTCAAGATTGTCAAAATCAGACTATTAAAAAAAACAATTATATTTGAAATGAACTATACCCTTTATAGTCATTTTACACCCAAACCATAATTTTAATCTAATTTTTACCAAACACTAAAAACAACTTCTCATCTCACGCAGCACTTTTAAAAAATATTTACCAAACAACATACTGCTTTTTCCCACAGCTCGATTCCCACAGCCCGTTTCCCCACAGCTCGTTTCCCCACCGAACCGCAACGCCAAACAAAGCCTTAGATTGAAAACCCTAGTTCTAGTTAAACTGGGAAAGTAAATTACAAGAGATCTTTTCTCCAATCTGTTTTAAACTTCTAATCAAATAGGGAAACTTCTTCACTCGCGCGCTTTTGTCTCTTTTGACTTCAGCCTCACGTTCAGCCCAATTGCGCAGACAATGACTATTTTAGGCCCAAAATAGTTCACGCCATGATTGTCACCTTTTTGTGCTCTTTTTCCTTCCTTTATATTTAGATCTCCTTTAGGAAGCCTTTGCGGTGAAAGTAGGAAAAAGCCATTGAATTAGCAGATTGATGGGTGTCGAATCCAGTCAAAAATAATTACCGATACCAGTTAAGATTGTAGTCTATTGGTAAAGGATTGATACACGGAGAGTAAAACCAGTTACGTGGCCTTCTAATACTAATCTAAGTGTCCTAATGTAGAGTTTTAGGTAATAACTAATAAGTAAAGTAAATAGCAATGCAGAAAAGTAAATTGATTGAGAGTTGTGTGGTGGTGGTCTAGTTTGAGTCCAAACTAGGCTAATGTGAAGTATATGTGAATCAAATAAAGAGAAATAGAGACTTCTAGAAGAGAGATGCAAACACAGAGATTAGTTTCGATCACAGGATATATATATCGCAATACCACAAGTCGTCAAGGAGCTACAGAGATACAAGTCGTCAAGGAGCTACAGAGATACAGGTTCCAATAGAATGATGGCGCAGATTTCTCCTCCTCTTCCACCCCTCTTCACGTTGGTACGTGAAGCTGTCGCACAGACCAGGACTCATTTAGGCCCAAAGTAGGGATTTATCCTCGTTACTTTGCGACTACCTCTGCTATCTTTACCGGTGTTTAAAGGTTCGTCCTTCTTAACACAAGTTTGTCTTCGCAACCTGGATTTTGTCTTTTCAGATCGTAACATCCAGGCCAACCTTAAATGCTATATGACTAAACGCATCTTTTGTGTTTTTTTACACTGATAAAATAGCTGGTTTTGTACTTTGGTATTGGATAATGATGCGTTTTTCCATGTCTGCAGTTTTTCCAATTCCGGGGATATTTGATTCGCATTCATAATCGGCTGTTTTGCTGGACTTTAATAGGTGATTATCATATTATTTAGCCGAATTATGATGCATTTTTGATACTCTTCACAGATTTTCCTTCCAAGGAATACACGGCGGAATTCTGGATTTCAGCAGGGCAGGATACCGCCGTTGCACATGCATGGAAACACAGCTCGCACATGCCTGGATTTTGGCACTTTCCTATGCACGGAATGAGTCCCATCTGGGACATAACTCTTGTTGGCGAGCCCGGGATTTTAGGATCAAATATATCTTTTTTCCTTATTTGTTAGCTAAAATAAAGGCAGATCTTAATTAGTTCGGATTTGATTTAGCTAGAATAAAAATCTCTATATATATGCGATTAATAACAATATTGTAACTCGTCGAATGTTTGGAGACAATCCGATTCAAGAGAATAAAGTTTTATTTCCGTTTACTTCATCTTCATCTTCTACCTTCCATCCGCAATTCCTTTTCTTAGCTTTATTCATGAATCGAAGACTAGCTACCGTCAGCATGCGGAGCTAAACCCCATTTATTCCTAGCGGAAGCGTCTAAGGTTTATTGTTCGCACAAAGACTCGTGAGATCTAATTGTTTTATCTATCTGTATTAGTATCACTGTTTTGCAGGTCTCCATCCCCAAAAACAGACTTCGGACACGGCTGTAGATTGGCCATCTCCATACGTGGAAACAAGTCTTACCGCCAGTGATTGTAAAGGAACGAGAGTTGACCAATCACGGAAGGAGCGTAGACTGTAAAACAAGTCCAATCTTAGCAGGTTTGACGCACTTAGGGCTTCGTAGCAGTATGAGGTAACCAGGATTGGGTGTTGTCTTCTCCAAGCACCATCGAGACTGTAACCGGCTCGAGACAGCGGCCAGGGCGGTTTTACGAGCAGTTGCAGCCCTGTTTGACGCACAGGTCCACCCCTACAAGTTAAGCAAAGCCAGGCCAGGATTATTGGTAACGCGTGCCGCGGCCAGTAGTTTTCATAGAGGAGAAGTAGGATAGTAAGATAGCTCTTCTCTCTATAGCAACGCTATTGATACAGATACAACTTTGCATCAATGATCGAGTGAACGTGGACGGTAAACCATCAGCTTCTACTATGAATATTTCAAATCTTTTGATTGTTCTTCCATTCATTACACCTTCATACTTGCCAGGTGAGTTTACAATAGTTTGCTCCCTCTTTACTGCTTTATTTCCATACTTGCAAACATTCGCATTTCAGGTAAGATTTGCCAAAATCTTCCCAAACTACAAGATCAATTTCAATCTCTGTGGACGATCCTCTTGCCACTTCTACAAGCTAAAAGTGTTAAGTTGTACCTATTCTACACTCATTTCATATACTATTTTTGATACGCTCGACACGTGATCAAATTTTGGCGCCGTTGCAGGGGATTGTAACGGTATTTTGTAGTTTGTTTTATTTTTTTCCAGTGCATGACCAGATCCTCAAACGAGCCATTACAACCATACAATTCAGAGATTATGAGGACAAAAACCAGGTACCGGAACCTCGTAAAGAAGAGACGAGAACCCCCCAGAAATTTCAACAAATTCAGCCCAGTCTAGCGCCAGTTACCAGGGCAGTAAAGCAGACTTTTTCATACCTGCCGAGGCCAAACACCATGTTTCATAACGCAGTGTACCACCAGGAACCAGCATACATCACAGTCTTTGAGCCCAATCTTCCACCTCACCACGTGGACTCACATCAGAACCCATATCAGCACCAACAACAACCTATGTCCAGACCTGTTGAGAACCAATATTCAGACATGGAGGCAAAATATATTAATATTCTGGAGAAATATTTATCCACTAAAGCTTCGTGGTTGGCCGATCGAGCATCATTGTTAGACATTATTGAGAAGCTACTATCGCTAGTACAGACACACATTGAGACTATGTTCAGACCTGTTGTACATGTCAATGCGATCAGCTTAAGAAACGAGACAATAATGCCGGAAAGAACAGAAGAAAACACATTACCCTTGAAAGAAACGGAACCAGAAGCAGTGAGGAAGATCAACAATGACATGGATGAAAGCCTTTCCATACCAGGAAAATCAAAATCGCAGAGCAGAAAAGCAGCAACACCCACGCCTGACTGGGAGCTCCTCCCACCCTTTCCTCCTAAACCTTCAATTCTAAAAAAGAAAGAGGAAGAGAAAGACTTTTTATCTGTGTTCAGCAAAATTTCTATTAATATGTCAGTACTTGATTTAGTTGCTAAAGTCCCATCTTATGCACGATTTTTGACAGAATTTTGCAGTAACAGAAGGAAGCGAGAAGGGATGGAGCAGGTCGATTTACAGCCCAGTGTAGCCTCTGTTTTCCAGACCAGGCTGCCAGAAAAGTGTGGGGATGGAGGAATCTTCACCATCCCATGAAAGATTGGAGGCAAAGAAGTATCCAGAGCATTGTGCGACCTAGGCGCTGGGATAAACATGATGTCTATGAATGAATACACACGACTAGGAATTGGGACTATGAAGAGCACACTCACAATCATCCAACTCGCGGATAGGACAATCAAGTACCCAAAGGGAATCGTCGAGGACGTGCTGGTTCAGGTTAAGGATTTCATTTTTCCTGTTGATTTTTATATTATTGATATGGATCCTGACCTGCCTTCTAGCCAAACAGACGTCGTTCTAGGACGCCCCTTCTTGAGAACAGCTAGGGCAATGATTGATTGCTATGATGGGAGCATCGAATTAGCATTCTGTGGAGAAAAGCTAAAATTCAAAATTTCTGATAGTATGAGGTTTCCACAAGAATCACATTCCGTGAATTTTATAGATGTTACTCAAACTATCATGAAAGAAATTGCAGAAACCATCAAAGACCCGTTAGAAGTTGTCCTGTCCAGGAATATTGCAAATACTGCCTTGTCTGACGACAGTGCCCAGGGCTGGAAAACAAAGGAATTCAGGGATGTTCTATCCGAACTGGACAAAGGAAAAACCCCGACAAGAGGTATGCTATTAAAAACACTTGATCATAATACTCCTGTTAATTTTCCTTCTGTTTTGCAGCCACCCGAGTTGGAGCTAGAAACCATCCCGGCCAGGAAAATCACCAGTACAAACCTGTCTGACGACAGTATCCATGCATGGGAAAAGAAGGAATTCAGGGATGTCGTGACGAATTTAGACAAAGGGAAAACGCAAATCGCAGGTATGTAATGTCGAATCATTGATAACTCTGGACCTAAGGATTTACCTTCGGTTGTGCAGGCACCTAATCTAAAGCTAAAACCATTGTCGGATCACCGAGGATACCCTTTCTTGGGCCACACCAACCAACGACCAGTGATCATACCTGCTAAGTTGGCTAAAGGGAGATGGGTTGTAGCACCTAAAAGACGAAAAGAAGTTGACCAAGCAAGGCTGGAAACCATCTTTGATCATGCCCGGGCAGATCCTGCATCCAGCCCTGGCCAGGCCAGCATTCCAGACCGGGAAAAAGACCGGGAAAAAGACGAGAAGTCCAAGCCTAGCAGGTTGACGACTTAGGGCTTCGTAGCAGTACGAAGTAACCAGGTTTAGGCGTTGTCTTCTCCCACGCCATCGAGACTGTAACCGGCTCGAGACAGCAGTTTGGGGTTGCTTTGTGGGCTTTGCCATACATGTTTGACACACAGAGCCAGCCCTGCCCTATAAGCAACGCCAGGCCAGGATCTTTGGTTAGGGATTCTCTGCCACTGATTTGAAGAGGAGAGAAGCAGGAGAGTAAGATAGCTCTTCCCTCTATAGCAACGCAAATAATATCATTGAATCGATGATCAAGTGAACGGGGACGATTACTCGCTAGCCTCTGTCAGGAATCCTCTCCATACCGATCTTCCTTCCATCAAAGTCCTGACCCCTATTACCCTTTCCCAACGAGTCGACAATAGACGGCTTTCAGTTTACTGCTTTTTTTTTTTTTGTTCCAACCATTCTTCACCAGTGGCGAGACGCCACACAAACCTACACAACTACAAGATCCAACCGCAATCTCTGAAGACGAACCTCTTGCCACTACTACAAGCTAGGAGTGATAAGTTGTATTCTTCCTTTTCCCCTTTTCTTTACTTATTTTTTATACGTTCGATGCGTGATCACTATATGCTGCACTTAAGTTTGTCAATCTCAAGTAAAATGTTAGAGTTATGTGTGCAGTAGTACAACCGCACGCCTCAGCACAAAGATAAACAGTTGGAACACGAGTTTTGGATTTAAAAAACAAATTAATCCTCACGAAGCAAACCTTTGGTTCTTATGTCTCTGCCGGAAATCGCTAGGAATTTAGCTACTCATAATCGTAAATAACAAAGATGAATAACTGAATAACCTCATATATTAAATAAACATGAAAGATGGTGGGCAATTGTTCAGCGTTGTTGTCAGAAACGCGAACAAAAGCCTTGACAAAACTATACTAGAGTATCTTGGTATAGCAGAGCACACGACAAACCTTAGCATAAGGTTGCTTATATAGTGTACTAGTTAGGGTTTTATTCTTGCTAAATAAGAAAACTAATAACTACTCCTAATTACAATCGACTAGATTTGTGATCAAAAAGGTAATTGCAGTACTGGTAGGAGAGATCTTCGCGTGGATATTCTAATTGGAGTAAGAGTGATAGACAAACGCGCGCAGTCAGTTGGCTCCAATTCTTGATCTCCAAGTCAGTTGGCCCGATCGATCGTCGTGGCCTAGCTCGAGGCTCACACTTGCATGGTCTGGTTTGGGCCGAGGCTTGACAGATCCAGTGATTGATCCAAAATGCTCTAAAAAACCTCATTTTTGCATCTTTTGTAAATAATGTCCTTTAGGAAGCCTTTCTGCAAAAAGATGTCAAAGGAGGAGATTTTAGCAGTATCATAATCGTAAAACAAAGGGTTTTAGACTATAAAAAGTGTAATTTCTGGAGTCTATCAAGTATCGTAGGTCAAAACAAAGGTTTTACATTACGAAATATAGCAAATAATTAGGTCAATCAATTCTACCAAAACACCAATATTTTTCCATTTCTCATCTTCAAATTTCCTCCCTGTTTCTTTCCATTTCATTCCGAAAATTCTAACCCTAAGAAACATACTACTCGAAATTGAAGCTCCATGAATTGAAGACATGTCGAAGAATGGAGAGGATGAATATTTCAGTTTGGTATTGGAGCAACACTTAAATTTTGACTACCATCCCCGTATTTACTATCGTCGTGGAAAGGAAACCGCGAGATGGATTTTGTAGACGAGGAAGAATCCATAGTTTTTTTTTTTAACAAATGCAAGCGCAACCTTAAAAATGGTGGATGCGAGTTATACCAATTTGTTGATTCTCTATTTCTAGATAGAGTTAGTGTTATTATTAGAGGATCATGAGATGGAGGCAAAATTGAAGTAGTTGAGGTCGCGTGAACAGATTGTATAGTTTTATAACGCTTAGACGCGACAGTTTAATAGAAAATGTCGATGATATTAGCGTGAAAAATGTTATAAATCTTACTTTCAAATGTACATTAATTGAATAGCCATTAAAAAAAATGAATAAGAATAAAATGATTAAAGAATAAAATTAATTAATTATTATCTAATTTTTTATTTATTCCCGGTCAAGTCAATTTATAGAGAGAAAAAAACAAAATGCAGCAGACTCTTACTTCCATAATTTCGGCCGTCCATCCATCCCAAAATGATTACTGACCAAAATTGGTCCAATATGAAATTAGTCTAAATCCCACTGCTTTTATACATTTAAAGATAAACGCAAATCCTAGTTCATTACGAGTCTTATTATCTACCGGCATTTTAAGTTTCTCTACCACAATTTTGATAAATCTTTTTTAATATTGTATAATTAGTGCGACAGTGAAAATAATAACCTATAGTTTTAATGTCGAGAATAACATTCATATAATATAAAGGAAAAGTTAAAACTTATAAGATGTAAGGATTCCTGAAAATGCGATGTGAATTATTTTTTTATTTTTTGAAAATGCCATGTGAATTATCAATTGCTATATCTTTGACTAATTGAGGCTAGCTTACTTCTTAGCAATAAGGAGGGTAAGAGTATGGGTTCGAAACTCAGACTTGTCAATAAGCCTATAAAAAATAAAAAATAAAAAATTTGTTATATCTTTATTGTCGACAATTTAAGATAACGTTTGAAAATAAATAAATGTATAACTAGGGTTACCGAGCAGTTTAACATCATTCGAATGTTCATACTACAAGCTCCAACAATTGAGTATTCTTTACAAAATCTCAAACTCGAATTTTGACGCAAAGATGGCGTCAGTTGTTCAATTTGATGAATCGATAGTCCGTGGCCGTGGGTGCAAGTTTCTTGAGGTGGTGATGATTAAAAATGGACTTTTTGGGCAGCTTCGGTTGAAATTAAACCAGATTAACCAACCCATTAGGCACGTTAATACCGGTCTACAATTTCCAAATTAAAAATAATTAACACGAGCTAGTTAGGAAGGAAGGATGGATGTTCAAATGCACTAACTATATAAATGTCTCATCTTCAATCATTTCATGCCTCTAAATGTCTTCTTTCGATGATTTTTTTTTCTCGACGTATGAAATGATCAAAACAATTTAGAGATACCACTTTACCAACAGTAGTCATGGAGGACTGTTCTAGGATTCTCCTGATCTAGTGAGTTTAATCTTTCTGCAACTTATTTTCTTCCCAAAACCCCACCCACTAATCAAGGTGCAAAAGGTTGAAAAGAAAGAAAGCACAACACGGCCAAGGAAAACCTTTTCCCACATAGATTCTTGATATAAACCTCCTCAAGTTCACCCTAGCTAGCTAGAGAGATTTCATTTCTCTCCCTCCACCAACTATGGGTTTGTGGAACTACCATGTGCAAGATAGAACCCATGCGTGTGTTCAACCACCAACTTTTATTGAATGGCTCAAGCCAATATCTTCTTTCTCATCTTCATCTCCATCTTCTTCCATCTTTTATCCTCAAACTGATGAGGAACAAGGAGAGGCTGCGCTTCGGGAGACAATTCAATGCTTGCCTCTTCTAAGCATGCTTATAGATGAAAACAAGGGTTTGGAGGAGGGAGGAGTTCTTGATCAGGAAATTAATGCAGTTGAAGTTAAAGATGAGAAGGTTGATGTGGTTAGAGTTTCCTTGCACATTGGATTGCCTAACACTACTCATCATCAAGAAACAAGAAGTGATATTGGTCAAGAACAAGAGATCAAGAGTAGCTTCCTTGGGGATAATTCTTTCAAGCAATCAACAGATCATCAAGAGATGAGTCATAGTAGTGGTAGGTTTTGGATTCCAACTGCAGCTCAGATCCTTGTTGGGCCTATGCAATTTGCTTGCTCCATATGCAGCAAAACCTTCAATAGGTATAACAACATGCAGGTAATTAATTACTCCACTTCTTTTTTCAACCCCACTCTACTCAACATGCAATTTATTTGCTTCTTTCCATATGATATGATTTCTATTCCTTTTTTTTTTTTTTGGAAGAATTGTAAATTAGTGGATGATAAATACCAATTCACAGGAGCTTAACCTAATTATGACAACCAAAGGCAACGTACATCTCAATTAAACTTTAAATAGTTTATGTTTGAGATCAAATTACTTCTTCTTCAAAGAACAATCAATTCTTATTAGGAGCTCAAACCCCACACTTCTTGCTAGATATACTTTTTTAAGGATTTGGCTCCTCTAACGGGATCCGGCTCCTCAAAGTTTATAGTAACTTTACTTAAGAATAAGCTTTAATTAAAATAATTAACATCGTTAAGATAGAGTTATGATCAATGAGTGGTACTCTTACAAAATAGGGACTGCAAGGTTTCGAGTTCGAATCTCTGTATCTATAAACTCAACCTATTAAAAACAAACGAGTTGTGTGATTTTTTTTGTTTATCTACCGAGCTATATATAAATGAGATTATAGATTCATGTTTCTTATAACTTCAGGAATTTATTTCTTATTTCAAAAATCTGATGCTAGTCGAAGGGCTCTACTCTTTTTAGGATTGGTTCAATCAATTCGTTCTCTTTTAGGGAGAAAAAAGTTAGCAAGGGTCGGAGTGGGAGTAAGTGGAAACTTATAACCTACTGTAGTACCTACAAAGATGTTTATAATGATTAAAGGACAAACATAAAAATAAATTATATACACAATTGCAATTTAGTCCTTGGATTCTCATCCTTTGATTCATTCATATCTTCTTGATGGAGAGGAGAGTTATGTGAATTGTGTTTCTTGTGTAGATGCATATGTGGGGGCATGGGTCGGAGTTCAGAAAGGGACCGGAATCGCTAAAAGGCACGCAACCAGCGGCAATGTTGAGGTTACCGTGTTATTGTTGTGCACAAGGTTGCAAGAACAACATTAACCATCCAAGAGCTAAGCCATTGAAAGATTTTAGAACTCTTCAAACCCATTTCAAAAGGAAGCATGGGGTTAAGCCTTTCATGTGCCGAAAATGCACAAAGACATTTGCTGTCAAAGGGGATTGGAGAACCCATGAGAAGAATTGTGGCAAGTTGTGGTACTGCATCTGCGGATCGGATTTCAAACACAAACGATCGCTAAAAGACCACATTAGGTCGTTCGGGAAAGGTCATGCCCCGCATCCTTCTCTCGATGGATTCGACCAAGATGAGAAGGGGTGCGAGGATGAATGATTTGATACTTACATTCGAATTTTCAGGTGTATTCATAGTTTTATAATCATGAGGCTTGTCTTAAGGTTGTGCTCAGTAACAAAGCATTCTCGTACCACAATGCATAGGGGAGGCAGACAGGGAGCGGTTTGCTACGGAGCACTAGCTGGATGATGAGCACTATAATAATTAAGATTCTTACTAGCTACTAAATAATTACGTGACTTTGGTTTGATTTTTCTTCATGAATTAATATTTGTGCATTTGATATATGCCACTATTAATTACTCCCAGGGAGTATTATTTATTACATAACCTTTTGCTACTAGCTGTTACGGTAGCAAATTAAATAATTTTTAGTTATAATAATACTGAACATTACTGAAATTTGTCGATGGTCTGTTAAAAAACTACAAAATCATTAGAAGGAAACAAAGAGCACAAGAAACAGTTTAGTTTGTGGAATGAAGGTGAGTTTGTTAAGTGATGGATTTTGTAATTAATCGGGTACTTTTACAAAGTAAAGAGTGCAAAGTCTTAGATCCAAGTTTAAATCCCTTTGTCTACTTCTGGCTATTAAAAAAAAATTAAACTGATTATGATTTTAATTTGTGAAATTAGTAGGTTGAGAGGTGATTTAAAAAAAAAGGAAAAAGACGGATTGACAACAAAGAGATTTCTTAATGACCAATTTTGCCACCAACATATTGAATTGACCAACTTAGCCACCAACATTATCTCCGTTAGACAAGTTAGCACCTAACATTATCTCCGTTAGACAAATGAACCACCGAGCCACCCACTTTTCAACTAACTTTTCCTAACACCGTTAACTATTTCCGTTAGATAATTAAATTACCAAATAACCTAAATTTTATCCAAAAATTACATAAACCCTAATACTTAATTTTTCTAATTCCGGTAAGGATCTCTCTTTAACCATTCACATCATCGAGTATAAAAACACACCTATCATTTTCAATCAGCCGTGCTTATTTCAATCGTTAATGGAAGAATCATTCAATACATGCAATCCAAGTAATGGTACTTACTCTGCAACCGGTCAGAAGACCAACGATTTCAATGTTAATGGGTTACCTGGCACCTCAGTATTACAGAAATTCTACAACAGACCAGAATCCTACACCGGTCAGAACCTCGGGTCAACCAGTAGTAAACACATATGGGTGAAGGTTCTCTCATCTCAACAGGGGAAGGGGAGGAAATGAACATCCCACCTTGTCCCACACATACATATACGAGGATAACCATTAACTGTTCCGGGACCAGCACACGGTCTATTCACCCTGTACCGCGGGACCTGAAGTCATCCCTGAATGCTATGAGCCGCTGGGCTTAGCATCGCATGCTGGGAAATGTACAGACCATCCAATTTGTTGGGATCATATGAGACCTTCAGCTCCAAACTCATTTTTTTACTATCTAAAATCTGTCAGTCAAACACCTACGTACAGTCACTGCAAATCTGCTGACCTTGTGAGGCTAGCCACAAAGGCTTAAGCACCAACGGATGAATTTTTATGGAGGAGGACAGTACAAGGCTTAAGCACCAACGGATGAATTTTTATGGAGGAGGACAGTACAGACCGCAAAACAAACAGCGAATGCAGCAACTACAAACAAGGTGTGACGGGATTTACCGACTCTGTAAGAAGCAACAGGACTTGCTTTCCCATTCCTTCATATGGTTAACATTCATAACTAACTCTTTGTTCAAAAGAGGAACCTTCTCACTTTTAACACTAGAATTTGGGCTTGCCACTGCTCCAGAGTGATCATTTGATTGATCCTTCAAATCCTGCAGAAGAAACAAGAATAATAAAGCAAATCACAAACTCAAGACATTTGAACCTCATAAAGATAACATCCATAAGAGTCTTGAACAAAAAGCGATAAGCAAGGTCAGTAAACCGTAAACCAGACAATGACATTTACCTCACTGGGGAGAGAAATTGATGGAATTCCCGTTTCAGAGTAACTTCCAGGTAAGCAATCCATTTCACACACCGTGTACTGGCCTTCATTCTTTACCTTCTTCCCACAAAGAATATTTCTGGCATGATCCATTTCTCGCTGTAATAGGTTTATTTCAACATCACCATTGCAACCATTAACCTTGCTATTTATCTCCATTTTATCTAACATAATCTTTAACTTTTGTAAGACTCTATCCAAAATGGTAGTTGACCCACAATGTAATAAAAAATCCAGTAAATAACAGGATCTTTGAATCTGTGAAGAAGTAAGAAATTGCTGGAAATTTTCTGATGAAGGATCCTTTAGCAACCATGCTATATCCACAAGATATTCAGAGAAAACCTTTTGTCTCAATTCAAAAACCTCACACTCTGAGAAATTCGACAAATTAAATAAACCAAATCTTTGCTGGATACTTCCCATTTCAGAGCAAATTTCTGCATCCCCAATCAGTACAGGAATGAAGTTTGATAAGCCACTCTCATTCTCAACCTACAAAACACATTGGCAATCAGATAATGAATGCAATTTTTTTCTCAACTCCTTCCAAAATTATTACCAGTAGAAATATATCGTGAGTCAAAACTCAACCCCACAACAAATATCACAAACAGCTGCAAAGCAGTTCCATGAATATGGAAAAGAACATGACAGTTGAGTAAGGATGTCATAGCAAGGCAACTGTTGGGATAATCACATAAAGCAGCACACCCACTCCTCTCAGAACCAAATTTTATGTTAAAAAATCCAAAAATGTTCGTACATTACCATACCCAAAATATTAATGTGAGATTTTAGTACAAAACATTGCATTGGGCCAATTATTTAAGAAGTCCAAAAGCAATACACCAAGCATAATCATAAGAATTCATCATACATCTTAGACAAATTACAATTTCCGTCACATAACACCATGGGTTGGCGACCCAACAGAAAAATGAAAATAAGAAGTCCCTTTAAATGTATATGATGACACAAAACTACATCACTGATCTACCAGCAATGATGATATATGAGTGGAACATCCAAAATGAAGTGAGTATCTACATAATTTGAGCTGGGGCGGCAGGAGGAGCGTCAGCGGAAGGCGAGTCCGCAGCAGGACCGTGTGCTAAATTTTTGGATAAAATTTAGGTTATTTGGTAATTTAATTATTTAACGGAAATAGTTAACGGTGTTAGGAAAAGTTAGTTGAAAAGTGGATGACTCGGTGGTTCATTTGTCTAACGGAGATAATGTTAGGTGCTAACTTGTCTAACGGAGATAATGTTGGTGGCTAAGTTGGTCAATTCAATATATTGGTGGCAAAATTGGTCACTAAAAAATCTCTTGGGTGCCAATCCGTCTTTTTCCCAAAAAAAAAATACTCACTTAATAGAAAAACGTGACTATGCTGCAAATGGGAGATGCAATCATACATCACTTTAAGAACAACTTGGTCACTTTCGTGTAAAAGAGGGATTGATAATATATCGGTGTCTTCTTTTAGAGTTTTCTGTGATGATTATTATGCCATACAAGCTCAAGTCCAGCAGGAAGGAAACAGCCCTACAAGCCATTTTTCATTATAATAAAGTCACAGATTCAACATTTACCTACTAACATTGTAAGCTACAACTTCATTGGTTGGTGGACTTTTAATTGCAGAACGAAACAAAAACTTCACTCCTCTTCCTTCATTACCGACCTTGAACTTCTACTGAGCATTTTCACGAACATAACGCATGCAGTCAATGAAGTCAGATCAGCGGCGGCTACATTCATGCCGACAAAGGACAAGGTTTCAAAATCCGATAGTCGGATAGTACTTGCCAACAGCATGCCACTCCAGAGTGTTTTGACCGCAAATAATCCGATAGTCTTTGCGAGCAGCTCATCATCATACTTCTGCAATTTTTAATCTCAAATTATTAAACTATCTGTAATAGAATTGCTCACAAAACTATAGTAGCACCATTAGCAACCATTGCCATTATATATATATATATATATATATGCTAAGTTAAAAGGATAGTACAAAATGAAAGAGGAGTACCTTGTTCTAATTGGATACCTTGTTTTTGCCAAGGTACTAAAGTGTTCGCCTTTGGCAATATCTTGCAATGAAATAAAGCAAGGGTTGTAGGTAGCAGCATGAACTCCAAGCTGAATTCGACCACAGTTCTTATAAATTAAGGAAAAGTCTTGGTCGGGATATATTCTGGTCCAGGATCCCTCCACACCATACTCCTTCATTATCCATACGCCCAACGTCTCTAATCAGAACTCCAGTTGTCGTGGTCGGTAGAGAACGTTACTGATAAAGACGCACAGGCACCCGTCTAATAGACTCATTCTCATCGGGAGAATCCCGTTCCATCTGCTATTAGCAGACGCATGAGGTGGGGGAAGACATCCAAATTGCTCACTATCAAAGTTAAAATAAGCAATTTGACGAGCCTGGCCAATGGATTCAGAAAACTATTCACAGAACCATCACCGTAAAAGGCAGGGCAGGAAGGCGCAATCCCGACACTATCAATCATGGTGTGTAGCATGGAAATTACATGCAATGTGATCTGACATGCCTATTTCCAACTGGTCCTTCTTTATTCCTGAGTGAGATCAACATAATTACAGAGTGTAACTGAACTGAAACTTTATTTGTGCACATAATTATCTCAAATGCACATTAGTGTGTCCATAGTATATATCGAGCAATAAAACTGCATATACAGACTCCCACTAAACCGAAGTATGCTGAAACAACATAACACCCATTTGAGATGTATGTTCCTGAAAGACCTTGGGTTGTAAACCTTAAGTCAGTGGATCCACCTTATTGAGTCTCTTCCAAAGTGCTCTATAGAAATCTAACCACTCTATATACTTTCTTTCCTTCACAACTAGGAACTTTTATGTCAAAATATTTTGATTAAGTATAACTCCTATTGTTATTTGAATATAGCCCCACCAAATTTTGTCACCGTACAACTTAAGTGGTCTTTCAAGATTCTCAAAACGTGCAGCCTAGTGACAAAATTAGGTAACCATATTTCATGATTTGATGCCTCATAATATACTACAAATTCTACTGTCATAGCAAGCTAATCAAGAAAATGTAGCCCGAAGTGGATCATCTAGTACTTTGGCATCCAACAAAGTCATAATCAGAATCAGAATACCTAATGATCTCCAAATGATCTGATTCTTTATATGTGAGCATTTAGTCTTTAGTTCTCTGTAGATACCTCATAACCCGTTTGGCTGGTTTACAATGATCCATACCAAGGTTACTTAAGTATATGCCCAACATACCAACAATAAAGCCTAAATGAGGTCTGCATCAGACCTGTGCATACATCAAATTCCCAACAACCGAAGCATAAGGAATCTTTTGCATCTCTTGAATTCCAAGACTGCTTTTAGGGCACTAACTGAGACTATATTTGTCTCCCTTTAGCCACAGGGGTGTCACTTGGCTTGCAATTATGCATACCATATCTTTGTGGCACTTTTTCTATATATCCCTTTTGTGATAATCCAAAAATACATTGAGAGCGATCTCGATGTATTTGGATCCCTAAGACAAAAGAGGCCTCCCCAAGATCTTTTATTTCAAATCTCTTTGATAGAAAGATCCTGGTATCGTGCAACAAACTTAAATCATTGGTGGCAAGTATTATTTCATCAACATATAGTCACCAAAAATAAACTTACTCCCACTGAACTTGTGATACACACAATCATCAACTGAATTGATCTCAAAACCGAACGAGATAACAACTTCATGAAATTTGTAGTATGAATGACGAGAAGCTTGCTTGAGTACATAAATGGATTTCTTTAATTTGCAAACCATATTCTTTTGGTCTCCCGACACAAAATTTTCTGGTTGCACCATATACACTGTCTCTACAATGTCACCATTAAGAAACAATATTGATCGACCCTTTATTTCTATCTTTTATCGTTCAATTATATTAGTATTTTTGGGTGATAAGATAGGATATTATTGCATTTCCACTTTACTTTGCAGGTTTTCTTCAAGGAACGCTTTTGCGCGGTCGAGCTCAACCAAGCAGCTGAGAGAGATCGAGCAGAAGAATCCGGAGAGAAGACCTCTGCGCTCGACTTGGGATTTTGGATCACCAGACTTGGGAAACTTTCGGTCCTAATCTCTCTTGACTTGAAAGCCCGATGTGACGGACCAGCCCGCTAGTTCTGACTTATTGAGCAAGGACATTTCATACTTGTAATAGAATTAGAACTAGGTTTTCCTTGGGGCACTATATATATGTCCTTATCCCAAGAAGGGCAGCAGCTTTTGGCTCATATTTGAGCAGACAACTCATTTATTACCTCCATTGTAAAGGCGCAGCCTTTTCTTATCTTTAATACTATCTTTCCTTTTCTTGTTATGGATCATTCCATTTCATTTATTGCTTGTTTAGTTATGCCGATGCATAGCTAAATCCCTTGTGTTCTTGGTGAGGTGTTTTAGAGTAGATCTTCTGTATTTGTGAAGCCGATTTACGCTTGAAAACCCAGGTTGCATCCGTTGAAGACTTGAAGATAAATAAGAACACCATCTATTTTCCAGAACACGATGACGATTGACACCTGATTCGGTTCCTCGGCAAATAGATCGGTCGGCTTAGTGAAACAATCGACGCCACTGAGTGCACAGTCTGACACCTCTGCACCTTTGGCTGAGATTTACCGTCGTCGACCTTGTTCCGGTGATAGTCCAAGGTTGAATCAGCAGGCATCGAGACAGTAGCTCGGGTTAGGTCTTCGCCGGTGTTATCTCCGACCAGTCTTTGACAAGCTAGGGCCTCGATTGGGAGGTAGCCGTGAAGATAAGGTGTGTCTCCTTCGTGCGATCGAGTTCTACTCAAGCCAGCGGTCGATTAGTAGTCGATCAGGATCCGGCGTCTGACACCGACCGGGTTTCTTACAGTTATAAGGAGGAAGATAGTGAGCGACCGTACTCCTATCTGACAGCACATTGCAACCAGGCGGGTTAATACTCGAGCTCGTGATCAACTACACAAGGATCTACCAAACCTCATCAGGAACATCTCTCTCCTATTATCTCAACCCCTTTACACTTAGCACTCTGTTCTCTGCTCGACCTCAATACATTGTGAGTCGATCAGATTTTATTTATAGTTTTATTTCTGTTTCTATTCAGTCGATCAGGTGGCGTGCAGCCAAACCAAATCCCCCCTCGACCTCATACACTCCATCAACATACAAAGAAAACGACGACCCTCTCTGTGGTTCGACCCTCTTACCACTAAACTACTGTTTAGTGCTAAGTAGTAACACACTCCCCTCCAGTCCATACATCGACCAATTCACCCATAAATCATTCTATATCTGACCAGATCCATCACTTCTAACGACGAGAGGTGGGTCCGATCAAGATTTTGGCGCCGTTGTCGGGGAGGGCAACTGTTTTCTTTGTTTTTCTTTTATAGTGTATGCTCACAAGAAGCAAGAAGCAACCACTTGTTTCTCCAGAATCAGAACCTCAACAGAGAGCTCGACTACTTCAGAAGGTTAGTCGACTCAACCTACATCCAGAGATGGAAGAACACCACAGAGACGACCATGAGGTCGAGCATCCCAATCACCACCGTAGACACTTCTACGAGGAGGAAGGTCTAAGCGACGATGAGCAATATGAAAGAGAAGAGTATCAAGCCATCAACCTTCCGCCATTATCTCTAGGTGCTGCCGACTGGTCGATCAAGTCAAACATCATGGCGAACCTACCCAAGTTCTTTGGGTACGCCAGTGAGAATCCTCATACTCACTTGAAGGATCTGCACAACCATTGCGAGACGATCAAGCCTACAGGAGTCCGCATTGAGAGAGCCAAGCTCAAGGTTTTTCCTTGGACATTGGAAAAAGCTGCAAAAGTATGGTACGATAGCTTGACTCCCAACTCTATTACTACTTGGCATGAAATGTACTCGACCTTTTTGAAGAAATTCTGGTCGAACTCTAGAGCTCAGAATTTTGAGAAAGAGATTGTAGCTCTTAAGCAGAAACCAGGCATGAGCTATTCAGAGTATTACCTTCTGTGGAAGAAGAATCAAGATCTATGGCCGCAGACTTCTCTCTCGAGGAAGCAAATTATTGGCTATTTCATCTCAGGTCTTCGCGCTGAGGAGCAAGAGAAGCTCAGATGGACAGCCGGCAAAGACCAGGGTCAATTGACCAACGATGAAAAGATGAGGCTGATCGAGAAGGTGTTTGAACTGCGATCTCTGCAAGAGGAAGAGACAGTTCCTTCCAAAGACTTGGGGCCCTTCACTGCTCAACTTGCAAAAATGACCAAATGCATCGAAGGCATGGAAAAACGACATCAAAGTCTGCAAGATCATATCGAGGCCAAAACGATCTATGCTATCCAATGAAGTAATATCTCTCAGGTCGAGCAGCAAGATGATATGAATGATGACAGCTCGATCTCTAACGATGTGTCAGTGCAGTCTTCAGAAGAGCTGATCCCAGCTAATGCTGTGTTCGCCCAAGACATACCGGTTGGACCGAGATTCCCTTATGGCGGTAGCCAATTTCAATATCGGCATCAACCTGACTTCAAGTGGAACCAGTCAAATCAGTCTGGTCGATCTCAACAGAGCAACCAAGGGCAGCCGTCTAATCAAAACAACAATCAGACTCAATGGGGTCGACAAAACAACAGAAGCGGCCAACCCAACAACAACAACAATAACCAGTCGAGCTGGAACAATCAAGGTCAGCAATCCAATCAAGGTTGGAACAACAATCGAGCTCGACAATAGGATCAAGGTACCAGGGAAGACCGTCTGTTAGCACTCATAGTTCAACGGAACGAAATTTCTAAAGGCTATGCAAGAGCAGATTCAAGAGTTGACCATTGCTAGTCAACAAGGCAAACTTCCTTCATCGACTGAAAACAACCCCAAGACCCTTCATGCGGTTACCCTAAGAAGCGGGTTGATCCTTCCAGAACGAGAAAGGGAGGCTGTGGTCGAGCAAAAGGAGAAGAAAGCTGTGGTCGAGCAAGCCGAGGAGATCGAACCCGTACAAAAAGGATCGAGTTCTTATGATCTCTCGATCGATCAATTCCTCGGAGCCACTGGATCCCAGCGCATGCCTACAGGCTACCTAGCTCAGCAATACGGATCAAAGATCAACACTGCTCGAGCATCCAAGGCTACTTCAAATGACTCTTTCCGAGCCTCGACTTCAACTCAACCTGCTCCAGTAGCTATTTCAAGTCAACCCAGTCGAACCCGAGAACAACCCAAGGAGAAGTCAACATAAGAAGTGCAATTCCCTTTTCCTCCTGCCAAGCCAATCATGGAAAAGAAGGCAGAAGAAGAAGCTGAAATCCTTTCCATGTTTAGTAAGATTGCGGTTAACATCCCTATGCTTACTTTGCTTTCTAAAGTCCCTTCTTATGCTAAATTTTTGAAGGAGATTTGCACTAACAAACGGAAATTCACTGAAAAGATTCAATCTGTTGCTACTGTTTCTGCACTAACATCTTTTCAGATTCCGGAAAAGCTTCAAGATAAAGGCACTTTTACCATTCCATGTGTAATCGGTGACAAAACTATTCCTCGAGCATTCTGCGATCCAGGAGCAGGCATCAGCATGCTGTCACTCAAGGAATACCAAAGCATGGAGATGGGTCCGCTCAAACCAACGAGCGTGACCATTCAGGTAGCTGATCGAAATATCCTTCACCCGAAAGGTGTGGTCGGGGATGTTTTGGTCAGAGTCGACAACTTTATTTACCCTGTAGATTTTTATGTAGTCGACCTGAGTCCGGATCTACCTTCGTGTCAGACGGACGTACTTCTTGGTCGACCGTTCCTTGGCACAGCTAAAGCTCAGATCGATTTCTCTGAGTGGTTGATCAGCTTAGAATTCTTTGGTAACACTGCCAAATTCAATCCGTCTGACACTAAGGATAATCTAAATGACCAGCATAGCATCTATTTTATTGATACTATGGTACCAGTTGATGACCGAGCCACGAAGCTCGACTCTAACCCTTCATCTGAGATTGTCTTTTGCAGCAGCTCGAACCCTCCAATATCGACCTCTTCCTTTAGTAGTCCAGGTGTATCTCCAGAATTGGTCACTAAAGTTCGATCACTACCACCCAAGTCCAAATGTGTCAGCCAGGCCACGTGGGAGGAAGAAGATAAAGAGGTGACTGAAAAGACAAAAGGAATAGAGGGTAATGATGAGACTATAAAGGGCCGTTACAGAGAGAAGCCCAGCAGCTGCAGATCTGTCTTGGAACCAGCGGCTAGGGTTGATAGCCTTAACCACTACCAAGATAGTGGGGCACGTGGCGATAAGAAGAAAACCCTACAAAACCAACTTACCCACCTTCACTTTCACTTTCATTCCCATCACCTCCACCATTCCCACTCCCTCCCCGATACCCTCCGTACAAAATCTACCTTATTTTCCGACCTATACCCGCACAATTCCACCATGAATACAAATTCTTCAAGCTCTACTTCCTCCGACGACTTGAACCCCGCCGATGCTTTCCACAACCTACCACCCGATTTCACACCACCACCACTCCATGTGATTTACCCCACGATCATAGACCTCACAGAAGATCAAGAATCCGCCCAAAACACCCCGGAAACTGTTCCGACAACCGGCGTAAAATTCTCCCGTATGGAATTGCCTGCTGCAGAAGCAAAGGATAAAGGGAAACAACAACTCAAACGCCCCGGCGGAAGTTCAGACGCCACTCCGGCCAAAAAGACCAGACCCAGTCCCAATTCCCTTACAAACAAGGTTAGCTCGGCCACACCTGTGGTCGAGCCAGGTACACTTCCTCCGCACCCTCCGCTTAAGTCTGTCTCTGAAATGGCCTCGTATTTTCCATACTTTCATTTTAATAAAGCAGCCACTGCGAAAATGGCCCAACGAAACATCATTCCTCATTATTATTTAGACAAAGATATTTTGAACAAAATGGGGCTAAATACCATAACAGAAAACTTTATCCGAGCAATTGGGTGGGAAAATTGGTTACTAAGCAACAATAATGTATCTACCTGTAGAGAAATTTGCATAGAATTCTATTCTACATTAGTAATAGATGAAATAGCTCTAGCAAACCGCAGCCTTACCTCACCAAAAGTCATTACTTATCGACTGTTTGGAGAGGAATTTGAACACTCATATCGCTCTTTTAACCAGGCACTATGTTTCCCCACCACAGGATCGACCGCTTGCCCACACAAATGGAACTGGGAGGCTGCATACTAGAGATTGACGGGTCAAGCAGAACCCGTGATGAATGAACAAAGGAAAGAGGAAAAGCTGGGATTGGCACTAGTTCGACCAGAACTACGCATCATTCATCAATTACTGGCGTACAACTTCTCGGGTAGATATTCCGCCTCACACCGCGTCAGCAAAACAGAAGTATTCATTTTGGAATCCATGATGATTGGGAGAAGACTCAACTTAGGCTACTGGATTATCAGTCAAATTTGGCGATACAAGGAAGCCAATTATCTACTCTTCGGCCCCCTTATCACCAGACTCTCGATGAAATCATCCTTTATAGACATCAAAAAACTCAGGACGACTTATCCCAACCAACCCCTCTCCTTGGAATTGCTTGACGCAATGGGATTCTTCAACGTTTACAATGACTATGTCTTCTGCGACCCAGGATGCACACCAAAAGAAGACCGTGTCCTCAGTCCTCGACACAAAAACACTTAGAAATTCATCGACGTATATTCCGACCAAGCACAGCAAATTCTGGAAGGCGCAAAGAAATCCAACGCTCGACCTCCATCTGGAGAGATGAAGATTACTTCAGAACTCGACCGACACACAAGCACAGGAGGACACCGCAAATCAGCTGTTATAAAAGGTAAGAATCGAGTGATTGTTGCCACAGAGCATGAACCTACTTCAGCCGAGCAAACAAAGGAAGAGCAAGGAACCAATGTCCCTGCGCAACGCACTTCTGATGGTAAGACATATTCCAAGACCAACCCAGTCTTACAATCAACCATCACACCCCCAGAAGAGTACGATATGGACTTCGTCCTCAAGATCGCTCAGTCTACAGTCAAAGAAGCTGATCAGAATATCCCGGAGCAAAGACTAGAGATTGAACCAATCAACTCGGCCGAGCAAAACAACAAGTCAACCACGAAGACTCCTATAAGCAACACTAGTTCTTCCAATGAGGGCGTCAACCCGGACCAAAGGGAACAAGCATCCACTTCCGCACTCGAGCGACTCGCCGAGGCGAGTGCCGTCGACCTACCCACTGAAACCAGTGAAGGACCTAGTCAACAAGCAGCGACTGCTGAAGGTCATGCTCTCGAGCAACAACAGCTCGAGACCAATGCTGAGCCGATGGAGGAAGAAAGGAACACCACACCTTCTCTTCCAACTCCAACCCCATCTCCACAACGAGATATGGTTGAGCACCCCACTCCCAAGAGACCAGAACTTGGTCAATCTTCCACTAGTGCTCAACTCACTCTCTCGACACCACCCACCCTTACCCCGACCCTCAACATCTCTTCTTCTCCACTTCAAATTCCATAAGAAAGAGACCTCACCCCTTGGCTGGAGAAAGCTCACAACAACTTCACCAAGTTGGGTGCATGGGTGCAATGTCTCCCCAAGAAATTATCTGCCAACGCTGCTGCCACCACAAGAATGATAGAGGAAGAGCGTGAAGCTGCAGCCATCTTGAGGAGACAAGACAGAGAATCACTCCTGGAGCAGACAAGGCAATTGTTCGTTGACATAAACACCAATTATCAGGCCTCACTCGAGCATCAATTCAAAGCTCTCCAGGAGGATTTCCAACAATTCCGCACAGAGTACGCCCGAGTCGTCACCGAACTTCACCAGACCATCAATGCACTCCGACAGACTCCGTGCCCTGCTTGTGTCGAGCGCACAACTGTTAGAGCCTCCATCAAGGAGCTCCCAACAATCGACGCACCTGATGACCTCGACGAGCACGAGGGATCCAGCCCAACCTGAGGCGGTCGACCACCTTCCACCTCGACCTCCACCTGTACATACCCACCAGGTCGTTTCTTTTCCTTTCTTTCATTTCTGTCATTTCTTTTTAGACTTATTCTCGCATGAGCACATTGCGATGTTCAAGTGTGAGGAGGGTCAAGTTATGCACTTTCCATTTCTTAGATTTATTTTTCTTTTAGTTTTTAGTCTAAGTGTGGAGAAGGTCTAGGCTAGTTAGCTCGACCGCATGTACTTGAGCAACAAATTCAAATTTTCAACTTTTAGGCTCGACATGACCACTCAAGCATGACTGTTGTCCTCGACCTAAAATTGCATCATGACAGCATTTTTTGAAAACCACATTTTTCAGCATCATACACTCAAATTTGTATTGAACCATGCTATTAGGAATTGAGAATATGCACTGTGATTTTTTGTAAATGCTGAAGCAAGTTTTGAAAAGTCACTAGATCTTCAGGAACTGCTTTTGAAAAAACAAAAACAGTCATCTTAAAAAAATACCTTTCTTATGGGACAAAGGTGCAGCCACGTGGGTAAGCTCTGTTCCCAGCCAAACCACCAAAAACAGCCATTGAAATACAAAAACAGCCATTGAAAAATCTTCAAAGAATTTATATATTTTCAAAGAGGTGTTTGGTTATCGAAGCAAAAGGTAGAACCTACGCTCGACCACAGGGTCAGGAGTCTAAAAAGAGAAAGCTCCACCCTAATAAAAAAAAAGGACCCTCATTAGTGGAACTCTCCCTGGGGACTTGGAACTCTATATTTGGACAAGGCGCTCTGACCTAGCGCAAGAGAAATCTTGTTGGCTATCTTCAGTCTAGTCTTCTTTTCACTCTTAGTTTTTGCTTGAGGGCAAGCAAAGTTTAAGTGTGGGGATTTCTGATCGACCCTTTATTTCTATCTTTTATCGTTCAATTATATTAGTATTTTTGGGTGATAAGATAGGATATTATTGCATTTCCACTTTACTTTGCAGGTTTTCTTCAAGGAACGCTTTTGCGCGGTCGAGCTCAACCAAGCAGCTGAGAGAGATCGAGCAGAAGAATCCGGAGAGAAGACCTCTGCGCTCGACTTGGGATTTTGGATCGCCAGATTTGGGAAACTTTCGGTCCTAAACTCTCTTGACTTGAAAGCCCGATGTGACGGCCCAACCCGCTGTTATCTCCGACCAGTCTTTGACAAGCTAGGGCCTCGATTGGGAGGTAGCCGTGAAGATAAGGTGTGTCTCCTTCGTGCGATCGAGTTCTACTCAAGCCAGCGGTCGATTAGTAGTCGATCAGGATCCGGCGTCTGACACCGACCGGGTTTCTTACAGTTATAAGGAGGAAGATAGTGAGCGACCGTACTCCTATCTGACAGCACATTGCAACCAGGCGGGTTAATACTCGAGCTCGTGATCAACTACACAAGGATCTACCAAACCTCATCAGGAACATCTCTCTCCTATTATCTCAACCCCTTTACACTTAGCACTCTGTTCTCTGCTCGACCTCAATACATTGTGAGTCGATCAGATTTTATTTATAGTTTTATTTCTGTTTCTATTCAGTCGATCAGGTGGCGTGCAGCCAAACCAAATCCCCCCTCGACCTCATACACTCCATCAACATACAAAGAAAACGACGACCCTCTCTGTGGTTCGACCCTCTTACCACTAAACTACTGTTTAGTGCTAAGTAGTAACACACTCCCCTCCAGTCCATACATCGACCAATTCACCCATAAATCATTCTATATCTGACCAGATCCATCACTTCTAACGACGAGAGGTGGGTCCGATCAAATATCTCTGCATCCATCTTATGTAACTCAAGATTATAATGTGCAACTAGTGCCATTATTAAAATCAATGCCTTTCCTTTGAGTAAAGTCTTTAGCTACAAGACGAGCCTTATATCTTTCCACATTACCAATTGAATCCTTTTGGTCTTAAGAAATCATTTGCATCCAATGGATTTCGAACCTTGTGGTAATGAGACAGAATCTCAAACCTGATTGTCTTGCATAGACTTAAACTCTTCATTCATGGCTTCAATACACTTTTGAGAATTCAAACTCTTTATGGCCTTATGAACCCTAATGAGATCATCCTCCATTAACCCATTGTTTTCTTCATTTTCATGGAGATAAACAATGTAAACATCTTAATATAGAATTTCTTTTCTCTCAAGTGGATCTCCTTAGTTCTAAAAGTTCTTGAGGTTGTACTCAGATTATTTTATCAACCTAATGGGGAATGTTTTCAACATTTTTCTATTGAGGTTCCAAACTAGCTTCATCTTCAATGATAGGAATGGATACCTGAACATTGTCATAAGCTACAGTAGGTGTCGAAATCGAATCCTCCTCAAAGGTGATGTCTTTTTCTTATTCTTCCCCCCAAACTCAACATCCTCAAAGAACACTGCATTTCTCGTCTCCAAAAAAACTTTACCTTCTAGTGGGATCATAAAACTTAAAAACCCCTTTACTTTCTGAACTGCAAATAATTAGTTGCTAACAATATGAAGTAATTTTAGATTGTCTTATGCACTTAATGAAACAGTGACCTTAATACTGGAATATTAGAAAGATTAAACTGACAATTTCCAAATGAACAAGTAAAACCATATTTGTCCAAAATGGAAATAAAAACCAAATTTTGTCAAAAGACAGTACAATAATCTTTCAAATTCATAAAGTATCCAGTCTATAGCAACAATCTAAAATGCTCTATTGCCTCCACTTCTACCGATTTTCCATCTACCATATTGATGTATCTTTCACCATCATTTGGCTTTCGGCAGCTCAGGCAACCCTTTCTTTACACGTCATGCATGATAATTGGGACAATCCCACCTTTTGTGTCCAGAACTCTCACAAAAGAAACAACCATCAGGACCTAAATCCTTTTGTAGTTTCTTGTGTGATGGACCCTTAACTTTAGCAGCTTTCTCATCATACTTACCCTTAATGTCCTTTCCCTTATCCTTGGAATTTGTGGCCAGTTGAGAAACCTCAACTCTTTCTTGCTTCAATCATTCTTCTTCTTACACACAATAAGAAATTAGCTCATTAAGAGTCAATTTCTCTTTTTGACAGTTATAACTGTCCTTAAAATGATTGTATTGTGCAAAAGAGATAATGACAATAAATGCACGATTAAGTCCTCAGACACTTCAAGCTTTTGTGCACTTAATTTTGAAGCATAATGAGACATGCATGATGTACTCCCTTATACTTTATTGAGATCAAGTTTGCCAAAAGCGTACTTGTCTCAGCCTTATCGTTTTTCACAAAATGTTGCTCAATATGGGCAAGGTACCCACTGACCATAGTAAATTTCTTAGATGCAGTGCCTCGAAAGGCTTCCGGAGTGCTGCACTTAATGATCATTAGACTAACACAATTCTGAGCGCTCCCACTTCTCAAAGTTCTTCTTATCATTAAGAGAACTTTCAACCGTCAGAGAAGCGGGTTGCTCAACCCGTAGTGTGTAATTAAGATCCATGCAGCCCAAAATGATCAGAATATTGTCCTTCCAATCCTTAAAATTTGACCCATTAAGCATGTGTACGTTATTAATGTTGGCAGATACAGAAGTAGCAAACATAACTGAACAGAGAATAACGAAACCAAAATGCTTATCATGCTCACATCAAATAGTTAATAAATTCAAATATGGTGGCAAAATCTCACTCTAGGTGCCAAGCACAACATTAATATCAAGTCTGTGGACAATAATATTAACTCGTAAGTAGGCACCTATTGTGGTGATCAAATATTGACAATAAAATCATGTCAAGTAACAGTCTTCCTGTGGGCCGACATATTACTTACACAAAAAATCGAATATTGTCACATATTTATCACTACAGATGTATATGCATTTCGGGCCAAGCAATTACCTTCCTGTGGGCCGATAAATTACTCGCTAATGAATATACATATACACAACCTTCCCAATATTTTCAATGAAAAAATCTACACAAGAGAGGTCATTGTGGCGACTTCTTACTTCAATTAATCCATTTAAAATATTAGTATAACCGAAAAGGAACATGAGTGAGATGCCAACAAATTTGATTTATTTTCCTCATAAGTAAGATATAAATATCTTAATCCTTAATTACAATCACAAAGTATATCAATATATACATGCATGAAAGTAATTTTCTGAATCGCATCACAAATAGCTATCTACTCAAATTAATTAATAAAATCATAAGATAAGCAACTAATGCTCACCACAATCATAAAGCCAATCATGACATTAGTATTGATGCAATCTTAATATCAGTCAATCTACTCTCATCAAGTAAATATCAAAGATAGCTTATCCAACCCAAGAGTATGATGCATTTGATCCAGAGAATTAAATTCTATAAAGCACATTCATTAAAATCATATGAAATTCCAAACTCAAATGCCCAAGATCTCTTACTGGCATGCACGCAAGTTTCATATGTTGTAATCAATAAGCCCAAATTCACTACACGTACATGCATCGCAAGAACTGACTCATCAACTGAAACACATTACCGCAAATATATATATATGGATTGATCCAACTCATAAACTCACAAAACTCAATAAATACCCGAATCGTATGCAAGAGTACAATCTCTAATAGTTTACTTATTATTTAAATTAATAAATAATCATGTGGCTACCATGCGGCAAGTGCAGTAGATAAAAAAAAAAGAAAAAAAGAACCAAGGTGAAATCAATTGATCTAGGATTTCTCAAAATTTCGACCTGACAACCATGGTGCAGAAGCATGCTTTAAATCCTTTAGCCTAATCATAAGCCAACCAAATTAATAGTAGCCAAAACCGGCATCACATATCAAGATACTAAGATGTGGGCCGCCGCCCATGAACAAAGCCATAATAATAACCAAAATCGACAACCATCATAATCATCTTAAACCGTCTGTGAACGATTAACCTGTGTAGTTTGCATGTCGATGCCAAATAAAATCAAAACGTCGAACCCTACGAACTGACGATATGGCAGCGTAGGTAATTAAAATGCAGGCGGCACCCACCATATATGTGACGAACAACAAAATTTCATACGATTTAAATAAATTTAGATCAATAGAATTATTCTCAATTTCAGATAAACATCAATAGATTGACTCCGCTACCAATTGTTAGATCCGTAAATAGCATGCTTTAGTTATAAACATGCATAGTAACCAAATCTATGACGATTAACCGAACAGAAGAGAATAATAACATAAGAGCGGAAGCGTATTAACTTTAAAGCAGAAGCGTACCTGAATCCATTAGAAAATTTTTTAGAGGGATATGTGTTTCCCAAACAATCAGTACTCGTTTTGCATCACCCGTAGAGAGAATATGTGAGATTAGAGATTACTGATGTTTGGGGACCATAACCCTATTTATATAGTTAGGGTTTCTGATTCGGTCCCTCAACGAATCAGAAGCCCACATAATGGTATCTACACATAAAAGCCCATGATCACTGTAATATTCATATTAGCTCATAACTTAAACCTTAATGGATCACTTTATAGTGGGCATCCTTAAATGACAACTATACACATTTAATTAGTCACATGAAAGCCCAAATATTATTGAATTTTTCCAACAGATCGTGCACGGTGGAGTTTGACAAACAGAGGATCCGAAAAGAAGAGGTACCAACTTTTGCAGACTATTCAGTAAAGATGGTGTGGGCAGTCTTGAGATTATATCCATAATCAAACAAGATGGAAGGTCTTCCATTTGGGGATAATAAAACAAAATGTGTATGATATAATACTATATTGATATCGACGGATATTTTAATGAAAGGTGTTGTTATATAGATCGAATAAACATATCAAATTTATAGACTGGATGACGTGACACAAATCTATATCATTGACGGTTTTTCTATCATTAGAGTAACTTATCTAAGCAATTGAGGAATATAATAATTATATAAAATTCATAAGAACTTATTTGTATATAACTCAATTCTCAATTTGATTTTAGCTAACTCAATTTATTAAGTTAGATACACAATTAGTTTCAATTATTGAACGCAAAAATACTGATTTTTAACATTATTTTACTCACTTCGAGAATTTGAGACGTCAATTTTAACCCAAAACTGCTTTAATGAAATAGCAACTTTTCTAACACTTTTATTTTTAAATTCCAAATATCTAAAGAATTGATATGTCGGTTTTTATGGTTTGTATATTTTTTGGAAATAAATAAATTATCGTTTTGATTTTAAACGCGTATTTTAAAAAAATTGAATGATTCATTTTTGAGATAATTGTCACACACTATCATAGTTACTATCTCAAAAAAAGTAATGAATAAAATCGTTTCAAAATGGAATCACTCGTTTAGTGAATGAGATGCCAATATACATTTTTTAAGAAATGAAGAAGCAAGCGTGTGGGGTTCAGCTTATCCAAAATGACACGGTGTGTGGCGATGGTTAGGATTCCCTGCGGGCCACTACAGAATGACATTGATAGTGATCAATTTATTTTCCATCAGATCATGATATGCATTGAGCAAACAACAAACCCTTACCCAAAATCACCGGCGCCATCAACGTTGACGACACCCATGCAAAGACAAAAACCCTTCTCTTCCCATCATATTGAATTGTTGGATGATTCAATGTTGTAAATAAGGTGGTGAATGTAAGTAAAGGTAGCTACTAAATATTACGCCGCATTTCAATAGTTACGGTTGCTTTAGATTGTAAAACTAAAATTCACTAATCTATCATTTCTTTTCATTATGCAAATATTTTTTATACAAAGTATTTGGGAAAATGGCACCATTTTAATTAAGGCTAATTCTTAACTCATAATTTATGTATTGTTAAAAAGTATCTAACAAAGAAGTGTGAGGTTTGAGCTTCAAATAAAAATTGATTACTATTTAAAGAAGAATAATTTATGAATTTGATCTCAACATAAATTATTTAAAGTATTACATTGTGATTAATTAGTTGATAAATTAATAAAAAATTAATCTCATCCGTCTAAAAGTAATTGTGCGGATGCGATTCATTTAACTTTAGAAACTTTTTATCTTATTGTAGTTTGTTTATGTTTCTCGAACTGGCTTTTCTTGTATTCTGGATGTAGTCCAGGTTCTATCATGTTGCAGGGTCACGTCTAGTGACCTCTCCTAATAATATTTCTCTCGGTTATGAGAAAAAAAACTTTAGAATTTAGAATTTAAATTTATGAACTTTAGAGGAGCCAAATTCAGACATACCAATTGATAATTCACACCGGTTTTTCAGAATTTTTTTCATCCTTTTAACTATATTTTTTTTAATAGGCAGAGGGTAGATGAGGAGATTCAAAACATGGGTTCAATACCTTGTCTTAATAGTATTACTAGGACAATTGCTCATCGGTAACCTTTAACTATATTATATGAATTTTATTCTCAACATTAAAATAATTAACATCATAAGGAGGACAAAGTCGGACTCAGTTCGAATATCCTTGTCTCTTTTTGCCTATTAAGAAAAACATGATTAAGATACGAATTATGTGATTTTTTTTGTTTATCTACCGTGTTATAAATGAGATCATAATTTATAGTTTATATTTCTTAGAAGGGCTCTACTCTTTCTAGGATTTGTTCAATCAATTCATTCTCTTTAGGAAGAAAAAGTTAACAAGGGTCGGAGTGGGAGTAACTGGAAACTTATAACCTACTGTAGTACCTACAAAGATGTTTATAATGATTAAAGGACAAACATAAAAATAAATTATATACACAATTGCAATTTAGTCCTTGGATTCTCATCCTTTGATTCATTCATATCTTCTTGATGGAGAGGAGAGTTATGTGAATTGTGTTTCTTGTGTAGATGCATATGTGGGGGCATGGATCAGAGTTCAGAAAGGGACCAGAGGCAATGTTGAGGCTACCATGTGCACAACATTAACCATCCAAGAGCTAAGCCATTGAAAGATTTTAGAACTCTTCAACCCCATTTCAAAAGGAAGCATGGGGTTAAGCCTTACAAAGTGTTCAAGGTCTTCCCATAGAGAAGCGATTGAATGAGTCAAGAGGGATTTGATACATTGGTCAGAGTTTTCTGTGATCATTATACCATACAACCTCAAGTCCAACAAGAAGCAAACAGCCCTACAAGCCATTTTTCATTATAATAACTGCAGATTCAACATTTACTATACTCACTAACATATGATTTTTAAATGTAAGTGACAAAGAAACTTCATTCTGTATACAATTCCTACTGAACCAATAATGATTTCAATTCCTGTAACTTCCTCTCCAACCGTGTCTTTATCACCGGTAAAGTCTTTTCTGGTTCCATCTGAATCATGCTCAGTACTTGAGATGCTTCATCACCATAGAGCTGCTGAATACACCTCTTGAGCCGAAATCTGCCAACACCTTCTGGTGCACACCAGCTTCTGTTTTGCGAACTCAATAGCAGAAACAATCCAGGCAATCATCATATCCTTCTCATACCTCTCATCTTCATCTTTGAACGTCTTTTCTTTCTGCCTGTTTCTTCCACAGTTAGAGGACCCTTCTTCATTCACAGGAGGAACACAAACCCAACAGTCATTCAAAACTTCCATTTCAACTTCAGTTGCCAAAGGTTTCGGACCCACTTGCAGCCGATAACTAGGAGTGCACCACCACATAGTCTTATCCTCCAAATTCTTCTCCAGCATCTGAAATTCACTCATCAGATCAGAATGCTTACCAAGAATACCAGAAATTCGATTTTCTATCTCAGCCCTTTCAGTCTTTTCAGGGTAATTGAAGAGCAGCAGTAAGAAATCGCTGTATCTCAACGATGAGGAGAACCTCTGCTCAACTTTTCCCAGGAAGCAGAGTAATTGCTCATTCCATTTCAAAATTTTTGCACCCAATTCTCTACTCTTCTTGGCAGTATTGATACATTCCGAATCTACTCTGCGATCCAATTGCTCCTTCCATTTCAACATCTTTGCATCCATTTCTACGCTGCGATCCTCAAATTTCTGTTCTTTAACAACCTCTCTCTTCAATTTACTGCAATCCTCAACCTGAACATCTACCCTTTTCATCTCCAATTTTCTTCCTTTACCACCTGTTGTTCTCTCCAATTCAATCTCTTCATCTCGAACCTTTCGCTTTTGCCTCCCAACCTGAACAACTTCTCTATTCTTCTTGACAGTCTTGAAACATTCCTAAACTTGGAAAATTCTTCTTCAATATCTGGGTAATTGTAGAATGTTACCCGAACCTTCTTGAACAAGTCATGCGGATTCTTCTTCCTCTCCAACTTGTACTCCCCCATAATTTCTGCAAAGTGGTTGACAACAGGCTCTCCATAATTTCTCAATTTTTCCAGAAACCCAGCAGCAAGTTCTTGATGATGGATCACAGTTTGGGATTTCCGCAAAAAGGAATGAAACTCAGAAATCAATTCATCATTGCCTTCAAGAATTGACTCAACCCTTTGAAGGAGAACCTGGGGTACCTCTTTAATGGCGATTACATGGCCATCGCAGCTACATATCTGGAGCAGGAGTTGATTGACGGCGGTGCTAAGGCTTCTCAGCTTTTCCGGTTCTCCATGGAGCTTCTCTTTCAGGATTGACACTAATTTGTCAGCAGCAGGTTTTTCCGGTAAGTATTGAGTAGAAGAAGCGAACTTGTCTAACAGATGATAAACCTCTTATTCACTAAAATCTATGATGCTTCCCTCCTCCATCACTCTGTCGCTAACTATCCAAAAAAAAAAAATCTTCTTAACGAAGCAGTAAGGGGATTTTATATACTGGGTTGTCCGAAGACTATTAGGTTTCCTAATTTGGGTAGGATTTCTGATTTTGCAGTTAGAAAAGTAATAGGATTTCTGATTTTATTAGGAAACAAGTGTGGCTGCGGTGTCAGAACAATGTAAGGGATTTGCTGAATTTGGGCCCAAACTAGGTATGATTGAGACGCCCAATCCAGAACCAGTTAAGCCCAGCCCATCCGGGCTCAAAAAAATTCTCTCCAAAAACTTCTGAGCAACTATGGCACGACATAGTATGACTGTTCACCGATTAACGGAATTGAAAAAATTGAAAAATCGAATCGAAATGATGTCAATTAAGTAAAATGGTACGGCATTGAATTATTTTGATTTTTTTAAGTTCTGTACCAAAAAAATTACCGGTACGGCACAGTATTTTAGAATTTATAATTTGTAATATCGCACATAATACTAAACTACGACGTTTCTTATCCATTCTTTTAACCTCTCCCTCAACCAATTTCGATCAAAAATCAAAATCAATTTCATCTTCAATTAATTCTGTCTCAATTCGCTCCTCAACCAAATAACCAACCTATTTCGTTTCCTTTCTCTCAATCCGTTCTTACCAAACACAGAACGCAAACACCATTTAGTGAGGTTATTTGTTACTAAAATTAATATTCTTAAATTAAATAAAATATTAGTGTATATCTTGAGTGAGCTTAAGATGTGGAAATTGAAAAAAAATCCATGGTTCAATAAACTTGTCTTTATAATTATTAAGAAGGTCAAATTTAGTCCTTCATTTTAATTATTATTTTTTTTAAAATAACAATTTAGTTTTTAAACGTCACGGTAGAAATCTAAGCTTTATGAGGTAGTCAAATAAAAAAATTTGAGTACGAGTGTGGTTTTGGCTAAAATTGGAAGGAGTAGAATAATCAGTTAAACAATTCCATTACATATATGTTTTTTTTTGGCATTTTCCCAAATGTAAAATGGATGAAGACCAAGATTTTGCAATAGAATGATAGTACAGGAGGAGGAGGAACAATGCTACAAGGCTTGAATTGAGCTGTTGGGCCTGGTCATACTCAAACTCGTGCACGAATGGGCCCAGTAGCCCATACGATTGGGCAGGCCGTGGCTTGGTCTACCCAGCACCCAAAAAAGAACATCCTTGGAATTAGAGAGCACTAATAACAAATCCAGATGTTTATCCAGGAGTCTGACAAGTTTCGTTGCATGCAGTGTACTGTAGATTCGGTGACATGACGAACTACTACCTTATAGTACCAGTTAGAAGATTACGTGTCAAGAGTTTAAGCATTTGAAAAATACCCATTTGGACACGTGGCATCCCATTTACACCCCCTTGCCACACTTGTTACCTGCCTGCAGTGACACACAGCAGCTAGGAGCTCCCTGGGTTCAGCATCACTCTCCTCTTTATAACCAGACCCTAGTACTGAAATTCGTTGTTAAAAAGCTAGAAAATCATCAGAGAGAGCACAAGAAATAGTTTAGTTTGTGGAATGAAGGTGAGTTTGTTAGATTAGATGATGGATTTTGCTAATTAATATGTGAAACTGATTATGATGTTAATTTGTGAAATTAGGTTGAGACAAGGTCTCAAGCACATGCAAGTGGTGATCAAGAAGGGAAGATAATGACCAGGAAGCAGAAGGCTGCAGAGGGCCAACCATCTCCATCATCAAAGAAACCCAAGAATGAAGAAGGTGGTACCACTACTGATGGGGGTGATTTTGAGAAAGAGTATCAAGAATTTGGAAAAGCTATTAGGCAGCACCTCTCTATTGACCAAATGAGAGAAATCTTGAAGATTAATGATCAAGAGTACAATTCTCTCGTCCCTGATGAAGCTGTTGTCACCACATGGTCAGTCTTCAACTTTTTTCACTGGAACATTGTTGCTGTCCCCAATTATACATACAGGAAACTAAAGTTCAAAACTTTCATACCTATTTCCACCAAAGACAAGTTTTTTTCCAACATTTAGTGAAATTCTATACCTTGATACCTTTTTGTGTATTCTAACCTTGATGAGTATTCCAGTTGATTGTAGTTTGTTGTTTTTTTTCAACAGTGTGGATTTGTTGTTCTTCGGGCCGCCGGATAAGTGTGGAATGTGCAACACCAATCTGAAATTTGATGGAAAACAGTATAAATGCTATGGGTCCTTCAGTGAGTGGTCGAGTTGCACTTTCAAGACGAGAAATCCACCAAGGAAACAGGAAGAGACCAAGTTGCCTGATTCTGTTCACAAATCTCCGGTTGATGATGTAAACTCTTACATGCAAAAACTTTAATTGAAATGGTGTTTGCTTCATAATCTGACAAATGATTTTTAACTGAGCTCATGTTTTTCCACTCAGTTGCTGAAGAACCATAAAGATCCTAAAAACAGGCCTAACCAACAAGCTCCAATCAAACCTTTAACAGGAATGGTGTTTGCTTTATCTGGCCGCTTTTCTCGAACACATGTATGTGATGTAGCATACTCATAGCATTCAAGGAAGTTTGGCATTGATACTTGTAGTGGTTAATATGCCCGTGTTTCTCTGTTTTTGTTGATAAATCCAGCAATATTGGAAAAAAGAGATCGAGAGATATGGAGGGAGGGTCTCCAATTCAGTGAAAGGTAATGCTGGTCACTAAGCGTTAAGGAATTTTGGGTGCATGAACAGTTATGTTTTACTTACCAGGATGGTTCTGACAATTTTTGCAGCTATTACCTGCCTGGTTGTTAATCCTAGCGAGCGAGAAGGAGGTGGCACTGCCAAGATTGCAGAAGCAACGTGAGTCTTGTTGAAAAGTGCCTATATATCTCTCAATTGGTGACATCAAATGTAACATCCATATTTGCTTTCTTTGCTTGAAGTGAGGAGCGTTTGCCTATGGTTAGGGAAGAATGGTTGATTGACAGCATTGAGAAACAAGAACCCCAGCCAATCGCAGACTATGACGTTTCTTCCGATTTTGTGGACATTGTTGAAGGCAAACAAAGTTTGATGGAAAAGAATCCTGAAGCCGAAGTTCTTGAAGCAGTGACAGGAGAAGTACGCAGCCTAATAGTATTTTTTTATTCCTGCTCGTCTTCTTATTATTAAAAGAACTAATGATCAATTGATCATCCAATCTTATTCTGTAGCTGAAACTATATGGGAAGAGAGCAGTGTACAAAGATTCCAATCTGCGGGACCAAGGTGGGGAGATATTCGAGAAAGATGGGATTGTGTACAACTGTGCTTTTACCCTTTGTGACCTTGGTTTAGGTCTGAATGAGTAAGTATGGATATGAGCATCCGGCTAGTATAGTATGTTTCTTGATATGTGACACTAATTCTCATGTTTACTTGGTATTTAGCTATTGTATCATGCAACTGATCAAATTGCCAGAAGGAAACTTGCATTTGTACTACAAGAAATCAAAATTAGGCAGTGATAAAGATAAAGATGCAGAAGAGAGACTTGAAGAAAAGGGTAACGTGGACGATGCCATTAAGGAGTTTGTAAGGATGTTTGAGGAAATCACTGGAAATGAGTTTGAACCATGGGAAAGGGAGAAAAAAATTGAAAAGAAGCGAATGAGCTTTTTCCCGGTTGATATGGTACATCATATATTTTTGGTTTCTCTATGTTTATTGCATGCACAACCTGGTTTCAAGATTGACATTGCAATATTTTGATGTTGATCAGGATATTGGTGTTGATGCCAGACATGGAGGGCTTGGCCATAGACAACAAGGATCTGCTGTCATGCATTGCAAGCTTGAACCCAAGGTTGCAAACTTTATGAAGGTTTTGTGCAGTCAGGGTATCTACTGGTAAGTTCCCATCTTGATAATGCTCACTGACCATTTTGATTACTGCATTTTTTGCTTCAAGATGAGCAAGGTTGTGCATTTTCATAGGTATGCTATGAAGGATATGGGTATAAACACCCCTGACATGCCAACAGGGATGCTCACCGATGTCCACTTGAAAAGATGTAAGAATTGTGTCTCTTTGGTGAAGCATACCCAACTTTTCTTGTACATTTTCAGTACATGATATGGAATGACCCTTGCCAGGTGAGGAGGTCCTACTTCAGTTTGTACAGAAAGTGAGATCACAGAAAGAGTCAGGACCGAAGGCTGAGGCTATTTGGTCTGATTTTAGCCAAAGATGGTACAATTTGTTACCGTGCCCTCGCCCATCCATCTTAAGGGATTACCAAGAACTAGCTGACCATGTAAGCATTGTTGTTCACTGACTTCCAGTTACTATCTTGCTGCGTCTTACCCTAACTGGTTAACATTTAACTTTGGATTTTGCTTGCAGGGTATATCTGCATTCGAGAGTATCCGAGACATCAATGTGGCCTCACGCCTCATTGGTGACATGTCAGGCTCAACACTAGATGATCCCTTTTCAGAATGCTATGCAAAACTAAACTGCAAGATTTCTTCCTTGGAGAAGGATTCTGATGATTACAAGATGATAGAAAAATATTTTGAAACCACTTATGAACCAATCAAGATTCAAGATCTTGTAAGATCACTTGACTTGACTCAATCCTGATCAAATTTAAGCTGATAGGAGCTTCTTACATTTTTGAGGTGGTAATTGATGGAATCCGCAATTTCTTTTGATGCTAGGAGTTTTACGGGTCCATTGAAAATATTTTTGCTGTTGAATCCGGTGCCAGCCCCTCATTGGATGAGATGAAGAATTTGCCAAACAAGCTTCTCTTATGGTGTGGTAAGATTCCCAAGTTCATCAAGTTCTTTCTTTTCCCTTTCTTTCTGGCAGAACGGGTGGTGACAGGTTTTTCGTTTTTTCCTCAGGAACTAGAAGCTCGAACTTAATGAGGCATTTGCACAAAGGGTTCCTGCCATCTGCTTGTTACCTTCCTGTTCCTGGTCATATGGTAAATGTTTTTCCTGTCACAATTTGGTCGTATATGTGTAACTATCTCCTACTGATGGGTAGCCTTTTTCATTGGATTGGTGACAGTTTGGAAATGCGATTGTTTGTTCCGATGCTGCTACAGAAGCTGCTAGATACGCTTACAGCGCAGTAGGAAGGCGGGCTGAAGGGTTCTTGGTTTTAGCTGTGGCTGCTCTCGGTGATCATATTGTAGAGACCAAGAACCCACCAGAGGTATATAAACACTGATTCAAAGCAACAAGCAATCTATGCTCTAAGATATGCTGACACAATTAGTTGATACAGGAGTCTGTCCTGAACTCATGGCGGCAGAAGAAGGTTGGAGCAAAGGGACTGGGGAGGAAGAAAACAGACGAGTCTGAACACTTCTTATGGGGAGACAATGTGAAGGTGCCGTGCGGTCGCCTCGTAGCATCAGGTCATGAAGACAGCCTCCTGGAATACAATGAGTATGCTGTATATGACCCAAAACAGGTAATGACAACAGCACTAAAAGAAAGTATTGATGGGCAAATTTATTTTTATGTCTGCTTTCGAGTGGTGATTCCCAGTCTGGTGGTTGAACTGCAGACTAGCATAAGGTTTTTGGTGGAAGTCAAGTTTGAAGAGAAGGGTGAAGCGATGCAGTGAAGCAGGAACCTGTAGATATGGTGTCTTGGTTTCTGCTGCTTTAGCTAACTTTTTGGGACGAGGATGAAATGGAACATGCAAATGGAGAACTACTTTTGCTGCAGGGTTGCTGGGTTAGATGTTAGAGTGTAGGGTGTAGTCTGATGGATGTTGCAACTTTGTAAGTGTTACATAGTTTCTCTTTTGGTGGTTTGAACTGATGTATTTTGGGAGGTGGGTTTTGTTTCTGATGTATATAAATCAAGTTCAATCCTGGTTAGACCTACAAGACCAATGATCTCCTCTCTAAATTCCAGTCTTGTATCCGAGTTTTTACCTTCAGTATCACCAAATTATGTATCGGAGTTTTTACATTCAGTATCGATGCATGTTGTTGACAGTTTCTCTTTTGGTGGTTGTAATCTGAACTGATGTATTTTGGGAGGTGGGTTTTGTTTCTGATGTGTATAGAAATCAAGTTCATCACAATTCAGATTCAGAGCTTACCACACCATTTTATAGCTTCAACGGAAAAGGAGGAGAGATCACAAAAGGAGAAGAGATTCTTTTTATAGCTCACTTATTCACAAAACACTGATGTAAATTGCGAATCTTTAAATCACATTTTTATATCCGAGTTTTTACCTTAGTATCACCTAGACAGCACAGGGTTACAATCGAGTTCCTTGTCAGAACTTTCATGTCACAACTTTCATGGGAGTGGACAGTAACTAATACAAGTATACAACAACAATAGGTTCAGTGATAAATTGTCACTGGAGGGAACTTGAATGTTTCCGAAATGAATGGTATTACCTGTGGATTTGTTCACCAAGTCATGATAGAAATCGTACTCCGCATCGTAGTCATGGAGCGAAAGCTCAGCCTTTTGGTTCGTATGGTAGTGATGCTTAGCCGAGGCTGATTTTCCAAACCCGAATACACCAACTCTGTCACAAATCCCCGCAGCTAGTAACACAGCTTCAAAACCAGAAGAGTAATGGAACAGAGTGCCATCGTGTGTAGAACCCCATGCCTCCAATGGCTTCCCTGTCTCATTGACAAACCGCTTCAACGAGTAATACTTGACAATCCTTGAACACAGCATATCAAACCGTGCATCCGTGACAATCAAAGGCGCTTTGTGAGACAAATTGCAAACTGTATAGTCCAAGAAATGCACTGGTTGACAGACATACATGACCATTGGGACATTGTCCCCATAAGGATGACAAGCGCAACCTGGCCTCCTACCACAAAGATGCAATATATTACTATTTACAAAAGAAATGTTAGTCTTGTACCCAACATTTCCTTCAAACCTCTCTATCCTGGCATTGTTCAATCGAATCACCACCTCGTGCCCATCGATCAGATTCCCATTTTCTTTCTGCAACAAGATCCCAGTATTCCCTACAACCGCGCAAGAATTATACCGCCTTCCAGAACCCATCAACCCCTTATGCTTCTCAATTGGATTCTTCACAAGCTTCACTAGCTCATTCATTATATTTACCTGATACCTCCTATTCCTAGCCCAATCACGCAAAACCCTTCTAAAATCGAGCCAATGCCTATAAAACTGAGGGGACCTAAGCATAACCGGAATACCCCTAGACGAAGTAGCCCTAATATCATGATTATTGAACTTCCTCCAAGAAGCAAAAGCCCTATGCCTTCCACGACTAGCAAACTTACCTTCCAACAACTGTTCAATTTCATTCTTGGTCTCAGCCTCACCTACATCAATAGCGGCATACTTGAGCAAAGTAGCATTAAAATCAGGATGCAGCGGCGGAAGTAACACTAGGTTGGTGGCTGTTTCAAGCTCAAAGGAGCTGAAACTGCCGCGTCGGGTTAGGACCCGGCAGCTGAGGGCCATAGCAATAGCAAAGAGCAGAAGAATGCTAAATAGAGGGCGGACTGACCTCTTCATTGGCGCAGCAGCTAGAGATGGAAATGCCCACCAAATAAAAGTTGTAGTAGGGTTCTTGGAGCTATGTGGATCAGATCCATCTTTACTCTCAAGAACCACCTTGCGTATCCATGAAAGCAGAAAACTGGGAGATGGATGGATGAAATGGGAAGTGGGTATCGGGTTTTGTTGAGGAATGCGAAATGAATGTTGGGTTTTTGATTAGGTAGAAGAATGGGAGAGGTGAAAGAGAAGCATGCTAATCTGTAATACCACCATTGAAGACATGGAGTTTCTCATTTATTTCTTTCTGGTCTTTGCATTATTGATTTAGTGGGGGCAGTGATGTGGAGGTGAGATCTAAGTGGTTAGAAATTAAATTAGCGATTTCAATCAACTGATGATTAAATCGTGATTTATTCACATAATTGTAATTTAAATAAAATAAAATAATGATGCAGCAAACTAAAAACGGAGAGGAAATTGTTTACAATAATGCAAATTAAAATTAAATTATCAATTAAATGTACAAACATCCCGCGCCATTAACATCCCCCACCAGACGCCGGCGACCCGACCGGAGGCCCGATATCGTACACCAGGGTTCAGATCTTGTTCTGGAGCTTCTCTCCCTTCACCACCGGGTTGGATTTCGCAATCTGCTGTTTCCCCAAGCTTTTGAAATCGAACCCGCAATCGTGCTGCTCCGGGTACCTATGGGTTCCGCAGAACACCATCCCACACCTGCACTTGAACCCCGTGAGCCCCACGCGCTTCCTGCACGTCAAGCACCTGTTCGGGGGTTGCTGCTGCTGCTGCCGTCGCCCCGCCTCCTTGTCTTCCTCCTCATGATTCGCAACCGCGCGATCCACGGCGGTTCGGGAGACATCATCGTCGACGGTTACGGCGGAAGGAGCTGGCGATGGTGGTGAAAAGGACGGGGATGACGCAGATAGTGTTTGGCTGAAAGCGAGTTTTGCGTTGGAGGACTGCTGTTCTTTAAGCTGGAGATCTCGGTGACATTTAGAGCAGAGATTTTGGGTGGCTGGGCTGCCAAAGAAGCCACAGTTGTTGACGCAGAGGCGCTGTGCTTGGCATCTGTGCTCTTCCGCCATGGAAGATGATGATGATGATCTTTGTTGCTGACCTGATACGAACACACAAATCTGTCAGATCTGACGAAATCAGAAAACCCAAATCGAAAGCAAAAAAACAAAACGAATCATTAAGAACCAACCAACCTGTTTGATTTTGCAGAAACAATTGAAGAGAGATAATGGAATGAAGGTAAGGGTGGGGAATTGTATATATTACAGGAGTAATAGGAATCCTAAGGGGAAAAGGAAAGCACCTCTAATAAGTACAACAGAGGCAAGGAAAGCAAAAATCCTTTAGAGGTAAGGATTCCTGGTTCCTTGAAGATTCCAAACACCTTCGTCTTCTTCTCCGGAATGGACTATATGTTTTGGGTTTTTTCTCCTAAAATAATTACTACTACGCGTTGAAATAAACGGGTTTGACGCTTGACTTGAGGATGAGGATGGGTGGCCGATATCTTCTGGAAACCCGTTTAAGTTACGCTAATTTAATAATTTCATCTAAATATTACAGTATTAAATTTAATAATGGTTAATTTATTTTAAATATTAACAAGCTAATCGGTAACCAACTAGCAATAGGTACAATCTACAAAGTAGCGGCAATGAAAAACAAACGAGAGCTAATCCGGTTAAACAAAGTAGTCTCTGGAAATTATAATAAATATCTGGAAAAAAAAAGTAGTCTCTGCAATTGCTAGGAGCTCATATCAGTTTGAACAGAAGCGAGAGGAGTTCTGATAAGAAAAAAAAAAGGAGCAAGAACTCCACTTTAGAGTTACCAAAAGCATCAGAGAGCAACAGCGACAATATATGCATTCCAAGCATCTTCCTGTTGAAATGTTTTCACTTCTTCATATTTCAAATCCCTCCCGACACCAAACCCATCTGTGCTTCTCTGTTGATCGGTGTCTGGCATCTCTCGAAGCCAAAAATGGACAGATTTAAACCCAGCCTCTTCTAGGCAGTCCTTGATTTCTGGCAATGACCACCTACAATAGCAAATATATTCATGTAAATGCAGAGAATGAGGAACATGTTCAGATATAAGAGCAATAGTAACTTACAGCCTCCAACTGTACGAAAATGCATGTCGGATCTTTTTCTGCTGCTTTTTCAGATGAAAATGGAGGCTGATCCTTGTTTTACGCCCAATGATGTCAAACTCAGCTTGTTCCCAGATATACTGCATGCATGAAAGCAAATTCAAACAGTAAATAAAGACATCTTTCATTTGATATTCAACAGCAACCATAAGTAAAGAAAGATTATTGATTACACTACTCAGAAAGATGATATTGGCAGAGGTACACGACAATAGTATTTATGTTTGAGAGTAACTATGGACCTCAATACAAATGTACAGTTCAATACAATTGATTTTCCAACAGGAGAGTATTATAGGTCTGGAAAGCTACATTGTTCTTTCCAAAAATGGCCATCATACATTAAGCTCATATGCTATTAATTCCTAATTTGTGTAAAGGGTTATGACAATCTCACAAAAGACTTCTGCTACATAAATTTACGTTCTAAACCAAGTAATGAAATTCATGCGATTATTTATATTTATGATCCAACAAATAATCATGTAATTTGCTGAGGCAATTTAAGAGAAAAATGCTATCTTACCGTGAAATTTGGAAATCTTCTCTGCAGCCTTAGCTTACACTCTGATGATGTACCACCATATAAATCCATCACAAATATACCTCCTTTCTCCGACAAAGAATCAAGGACATGCTTGAAATACAAAACCAGATCTGCTCGTTTATGGAGACAGCAGCAGCTGTAATTAAAAGCACATACTATGTCTCTGGCTGGCAGTTGGAGATCTTTCTTCAAGTTCTTATTATCTTTGGAAGCAAAGGAGACTGTCTGGCTAGTAGATTTGCAAGCATCACTCTCTGGATCATCTTTTTGATCATCCAAATTAATTTTGCTCATGAGTCCTTGAGGATCAAATGTTACTAGTTTTGATTCAAGTGGTTGCAAGACATCTCCATGAAAGAGGAATAATCTAGAATACCCATCAGCACCAATTTTATTTAAGTTATTCTCCATGCACCAATCCAGTGCATCATGGTCCAAATCCAGTCCTACAGCAGTCCTTCTTGAGTCACTGCGAAGCCATTCTGTACTGCAAAAACACAGAGTCAACTGTCAAGTGTTAGAGAATACACTGAGCACTCCTGCGTTTCATGGTCCAAACTAACACACTGTGCTAAAACTTTAGTATAGGGATGTTCAGTAAACAATAGTTTTACAGCACATAATAAATGAACCTCTAAACTATGCTACACAGGGACGCTACATAGCAGTAATACAAATTGCAGTAGAACATAAGGAGTGCCTTTCATCAGCAAGAAGAGGAAAGTGCAGCATAACAAACAGTTTACAGTCACCACAAACATATTTAAAACTTGATGGATTACAGTAATCTCAATAACCAATTTGAAGTTCGAAACTCTTTCATCAATGTTTAACAAATCAGCTGGCAGCTAATTATCAACAAACTAAGCAATGCCTTATAACAAGAGGGTCAAAACCTGTAAATTGGATTGCCAGCTCAAGTTATTTGTTTCTCATTCTATTGCAAAACAAGAAACAAACAAATCCATCTCAGAAAAGAAAATGCTAAAAATGGCACTCAAATAAAGGAACAAGCAGTTTTCACAGCCAAGCATTTTCCTTTACCTGAGAAGAGCAGTACCGCAGAAATCTTCCTGAAAGTGGAGAGGCGTCCTCCCACCCACATACATCAAAAAGAACTTCTGCAAATAGCTTATGTCTCCTTTGGGAGACTGCATCCACAAAAGTCAACAAACAATATAAGAATGTAACTCAGCTAATAAAAGCTTTATAACAAAAGAGAATACAACTCAAAACGAAAGAAGATTTCTTCATGGGTTCTTCTGGCTTTTGGCTTACCTGTACTGATTGCTGGTAAAGAAGAAACTTTGAAGGCATGTCATTAGACGATGAAGTGGTATCACCATCGTCCTCCTCTTCTTCTTCGTGTTCTGGGTCCTCGTCGGAGAGAGGAGAAGAAGAAGGTAAGGTCTGCGATTCTTCTTCTTGAGGAGTGTTATAGTAATACTCCGGTCCTCTTTGAGAAGATCTCTGTTGGTGCCTTGCTTTCTTATCTTTCTTCCCCATGTTAACTTCTCAGAGTCGGACTCAACCGCCGCAAACTAACGCCGATTTGAACTCTGCGGCATAACTCTCTAGTTTATAGTAACCCCTTTGTCAATTGATGGGTAAAACTTGGGTAGAACCGATCTGCCCACTACTCGGTAGCACTGCCTATTAAAATTTGACATGTCATTATTTTCTATTATCCTAAACTCTAAACCCTATTTATTTTTCTATTAACCTAAATCCTAAACCCTGTTTAAGCCAGGTGTCAAATTTTCAAGTTTTTTCCGTCAATTGATACGTGCTTTGGTCATAAATAATTAGTATTAACTTTAATAAAATGAATATTTATAAATTAATACTCACTCCATTTTATTTAATTATAACTATAACTTTAGACATAAATCTCAAATAGCGGATGCATTTATCTACTACTTTATTTGAAATAATTATTGTATTATGATCGAATAGTTTACCGTTAACTCGACTTTATTTATTATCCTCTTATGGACTCAGCCATACAAGCCTTTCACGTTATCTTATACGTTATGTGCTTAGTTACACGGTTACAAGACTTCGCTTTTGCTTGAACTCTTTTCTCGAAAAGTGAGCCGAGATCGAGATTTTCTTTCTTCTTTGAGCTAAAGCTCTCCCTCCTGCTCCCAGTTCGGATCGGCTAAAGCTGATTTGACTGCCTTCGGGGTCAAACTGGCGGATTCTATGAGGAAGACGACGCAAAGGAGGCTCGAGGGGATAAAAACCTATCACCTATAGGGTAAGGAGCAATAGACGGAATTAGTCTGGTATGGCTGGGACCAAGAATGGCACATAAGGGATTGTTACCAAGTACAGAATAAGACTGCCAACGATCTGACGATAGAGAGTCTTCATCTTGTATACCTACTTTCAGCTACTTATTGAACTTTATTCCTCGCGTGAGAATTGAACTCCATTCTCAACAGATTGTCAACTAAAGATAGAATGCTTAATTGGGGCTGGTAAGGTGATTCAAATTGTTCTTTCTGCAATTTGGCTTTGGAGTCTCGTACGATGCGGAGCCTTTGCGGGCCTGTTTCAACTGTTCGCTCGGTTTATGGCATGTCACAACGACTCTATCGGCTTTTAGTTCTTCCTGGCACTCGCAGCGGTCTAGGAGGAATAGGTTTGATCCGCTTTGCTTTGCTCAAGATTTGAAAAGCTTCTATGTATCCAGACCTATAAGCGGTAGCTAAGACGCTGCTTCTGCGCATCCCAAAGCGCGCTGCCCTCCTAGGCGCACAATACTAAGTAATCCAAGCCAACCCACATTATTGACTAACGGCGGATAATCAACTATAAAATAGCTTGCTATAGTGGGTTGTATTTAACGGGTTTTTAAAAAATTTAACAGAGGTCAAACGTTTGTAATGAAATTGGGTAGTGTTTAAAGTTTTAAAAGTACAACGTAGTGATTTGATTTTTGCGAAATTATTGGGTACTCCCATATAATTATCTTTTAGATAACTAATGAGCAATAGCTTAAGCGTATCCTCTACAAAATAGAAAGGGGGAGGTTTTGGGTTCGAGTCGCATCGTCTACAATCAGTTTATGAAAACAATTACCTTTAGAAAATCGTCTTCAAAAGTAAGTGATTCGACTTTCCAAAAATATATACAGACAAAAAGTTATTAACAACATACTCGATCAAATGAATGATTTTTATTTTTTCATCAACTACGGATCCCATACTACCCCATAAATTGAAAGTTCATAATCCTAAGAGGAAAATGTACGGAGCACCCCTGTACAATTTCTGATTTCACGATCACCCCCTCTACTGTTTCCATCTTATGTTTCCTCCCTTGAACCGCGTTTTTAAAACTTCGACCTCCCTTTTGACCTGAAATAGCAGGTTAGCAGGTTATTCATGTATTTTTATTTATTTTTTTTACAAAAAAAAAGGCAAAGTCAACTTCATCTTCTTCACCACTCATTCTTCACAAATTCATTCTTATACTCTAAAATTTAAATCTGAAAAATCAGATCAACTCCATCATATCCCCAAATTGGTCCATCGAATCAATCCTCACATCCTACTGATAAGATCACCTCTCATTTTCAGATCTCAACATCTCCGCCACTTTTGATCACAACCCATCAAACTAATTACCCTCCCAATCATGGCTACTCTTAAAAAATTCAAGCTTTTAGCTTCCCAATGCACAATTTCCGCAAGTCCAACACAGAGCCCGACCAGCAGCCCGGTCTTCAACCTCCGCCGCCGCCGCCATTCCCGATGCCGCAGAAGGACACTCCGGATGCTCCTCTCCCGCAGCGCCGAAAACGTCGCCGACTCACTAGAGGATCCGCCCGAGAACCGGGTCAGGAGGAAACTGAAGGATTTGTTTGTGTCGTCGCCATCGCCGCCGCTCGATGATGAGAGAAATTCTTCGGACGGTGGCGATGTGGGAGGAGCTGACGACGTCAGCGATGGGGTTGGGATGCTACCGGGTAATGGAAGCGCCAGTAGCGGGAGCAGACTGGTGGGTAGGCGTGGCGGCGGCGCCCTGAGACCGGTGTCTGCTACGTTTAGGTATAGATTACTGAGAAGAGCTTGGCGGCCGGTGCTAATTACTTAAACTCTCTGTCTATTTGCGGTACTGGTACAAGAAATTGATACTTGCTGCTGTTTCCTTAAACTCTCTGTCTATTTGATTTTTTTGCAGAGGTTCTTTCCTAAAGTTTATGCTCTAATTTTCTTTTCCAGTACTTCCTTGCTGATCCCAATTTTTTGGCTCCCCTTTCTTCGTTTTCTCCAGCAACATTTTATAGAGAAACGTGGATATTGATTGAGGCGGTGCTGCCCAGCAATGGCGACCAGCTATGTAGGAGGCACAGCGAGCTGGAGCTTGGTCTTTGATTTGACTTTTTTTTTTTCAGATTTATCTGCTCCTGATCTGATTTTTCAGATTTAAATTTTAGAGTATAAGAATGAATTTGTGAAGAATGAGTGGTGAAGAAGATGAAGTTGACTTTGCCTTTTTTTTTGTAAAAAAAATAAATAAAAATACATGAATAACCTGCTAACCTGCTATTTCAGGTCAAAAGGGAGGTCGAAGTTTTAAAAACGCGGTTCAAGGGAGGAAACATAAGATGGAAACAGTAGAGGGGGTGATCGTGAAATCAGAAATTGTACAGGGGTGCTCCGTACATTTTCCTCTAATCCTAATTGCTACGACCTACGGTAATGAGGATAAGGCACCACAGGGTCCCTGTTAATATTCAGTTTATTTTATTTAGTCCAATTTTGCATTTTTATTCGATTGGGTCCTAGTTAATATCTCCATTAGGCACCAGCAGTCCTTGTCGTCAATTTTGACCGTTAGTCAATCTAACGTCCGTTAACTTTATTAAAAAAATAATATTTTTCAAAATCTTCATACATGTAAACGCGAGTGTGACTTTTCGGCCGAACGCCGGCGCCACATCATTAAACAAAAATTCTCTCTGAAAATAAAAAAAAATGATTTCTAATTGATCAAAGCACATCCCACTAAACCTACTTGAGTAAATATCGTTTGAAGAACTACTCCATGTTAGTCAATTATGGTCTTGAGTTCTTCTAATTTTGACAATAAAATATCCATAGCTCCAATTGAATTTCTTTTACACCACAAAAGCTATTTAGAGGAGGGATTGATGGTCCAATGAATTGCCATTGAGTTGACCTATACTTACTTGAGCAACCTTAGTTAATCCTAATTTTTTATATAAGAATCAATACGGTTTTTATAGAGTTACAGTAAGTGACAATTAATAAGAACAAAGGGAAACCAATTGAGGCTAGCTCAATCGGTACTTCTTTGAAATAAGGAGGATAATGGTCACGGGTTCGATATCCAGGATTGTCAAAAACAGCCTATTAAAAAAAAAAGAACAAAGGGAGTATTTATGAAAAAAAAACACTTTAATTTAATAGAAAATCGGTTATACTACTTTATTAAATTGATATTTATAATAACTTTATTTTCTTAATTGAATAAAAAATTGAATAAATCCACTGGATTAATATACAATATTACTACAAATTAACCAATCTGAAGCTTCCTTTCACAAAACACAAACCCGTCCTTCCTTTCACAAAAAAAACACGCTTGCTTCTGTACTTTTGCCCCTTCCTAATCTTTCCCCGTCCATTACCTCTTCCATCCTCATCATCACCTGATCACAGAATCAAAGTTCCGTATCATCCGATCAATCCATACAGAGCAAAATCTAGGGTTTGTTTTTTGCATACTGTACTAATTTCTTTTTTGACCAATTAGTTTCAGATTGATCGGAAAAGAGAGAAATTTTGGAGATTAGAGTTGTACGTTTGTGCAATATAGAGCGCTATGTACAGCAATTTCAAGGAGCAAGCCATAGAGTACGTGAAGCAGGCCGTACAGGAAGACAATGCAGGAAACTACGCAAAGGCCTTCCCTTTATACATGAACGCTCTTGAATACTTCAAGACGCACTTGAAGTACGAGAAAAACCCTAAAATCCGTGAAGCCATCACCCAGAAATTCACCGAGTATCTCCGCCGTGCCGAGGAGATCCGAGCTGTTCTTGATGAGGGTGGACCTGGGCCTGCTTCTAATGGGGATGCCGCCGTTGCTACACGGCCCAAGACCAAGCCTAAGGATGGTGGCGGGGAAGATGGGGAGGATCCTGAGCAGAACAAGCTCAGAGCTGGCTTGAATTCCGCCATTATCAGGGAAAAGCCTAATGTCAAGTGGAACGATGTGGCTGGGCTTGAAAGTGCCAAACAGGCCTTGCAGGAAGCTGTCATTCTGCCTGTCAAGCTTTCCAGCACATTGGGATCCTAAGCTTAGAATTCCACGTGGACAAGTTGTCGCGGCCGCTTCTATAGTGTCACCTAAATACTAGTGACTCCAGCGTAACTGGACTGGCCACAGTTAGGCCGCAAATGTAATCACACTGGCTCACCTTCGGGTGGGCCTTTCTGCGTTCGCGAGTGGACCCGATAAGCTCATGGAGCGGCGTAACCGTCGCACAGGAAGGACAGAGAAAGCGCGGATCTGGGAAGTGACGGACAGAACGGTCAGGACCTGGATTGGGGAGGCGGTTGCCGCCGCTGCTGCTGACGGTGTGACGTTCTCTGTTCCGGTCACACCACATACGTTCCGCCATTCCTATGCGATGCACATGCTGTATGCCGGTATACCGCTGAAAGTTCTGCAAAGCCTGATGGGACATAAGTCCATCAGTTCAACGGAAGTCTACACGAAGGTTTTTGCGCTGGATGTGGCTGCCCGGCACCGGGTGCAGTTTGCGATGCCGGAGTCTGATGCGGTTGCGATGCTGAAACAATTATCCTGAGAATAAATGCCTTGGCCTTTATATGGAAATGTGGAACTGAGTGGATATGCTGTTTTTGTCTGTTAAACAGAGAAGCTGGCTGTTATCCACTGAGAAGCGAACGAAACAGTCGGGAAAATCTCCCATTATCGTAGAGATCCGCATTATTAATCTCAGGAGCCTGTGTAGCGTTTATAGGAAGTAGTGTTCTGTCATGATGCCTGCAAGCGGTAACGAAAACGATTTGAATATGCCTTCAGGAACAATAGAAATCTTCGTGCGGTGTTACGTTGAAGTGGAGCGGATTATGTCAGCAATGGACAGAACAACCTAATGAACACAGAACCATGATGTGGTCTGTCCTTTTACAGCCAGTAGTGCTCGCCGCAGTCGAGCGACAGGGCGAAGCCCTCGGCTGGTTGCCCTCGCCGCTGGGCTGGCGGCCGTCTATGGCCCTGCAAACGCGCCAGAAACGCCGTCGAAGCCGTGTGCGAGACACCGCGGCCGGCCGCCGGCGTTGTGGATACCTCGCGGAAAACTTGGCCCTCACTGACAGATGAGGGGCGGACGTTGACACTTGAGGGGCCGACTCACCCGGCGCGGCGTTGACAGATGAGGGGCAGGCTCGATTTCGGCCGGCGACGTGGAGCTGGCCAGCCTCGCAAATCGGCGAAAACGCCTGATTTTACGCGAGTTTCCCACAGATGATGTGGACAAGCCTGGGGATAAGTGCCCTGCGGTATTGACACTTGAGGGGCGCGACTACTGACAGATGAGGGGCGCGATCCTTGACACTTGAGGGGCAGAGTGCTGACAGATGAGGGGCGCACCTATTGACATTTGAGGGGCTGTCCACAGGCAGAAAATCCAGCATTTGCAAGGGTTTCCGCCCGTTTTTCGGCCACCGCTAACCTGTCTTTTAACCTGCTTTTAAACCAATATTTATAAACCTTGTTTTTAACCAGGGCTGCGCCCTGTGCGCGTGACCGCGCACGCCGAAGGGGGGTGCCCCCCCTTCTCGAACCCTCCCGGTCGAGTGAGCGAGGAAGCACCAGGGAACAGCACTTATATATTCTGCTTACACACGATGCCTGAAAAAACTTCCCTTGGGGTTATCCACTTATCCACGGGGATATTTTTATAATTATTTTTTTTATAGTTTTTAGATCTTCTTTTTTAGAGCGCCTTGTAGGCCTTTATCCATGCTGGTTCTAGAGAAGGTGTTGTGACAAATTGCCCTTTCAGTGTGACAAATCACCCTCAAATGACAGTCCTGTCTGTGACAAATTGCCCTTAACCCTGTGACAAATTGCCCTCAGAAGAAGCTGTTTTTTCACAAAGTTATCCCTGCTTATTGACTCTTTTTTATTTAGTGTGACAATCTAAAAACTTGTCACACTTCACATGGATCTGTCATGGCGGAAACAGCGGTTATCAATCACAAGAAACGTAAAAATAGCCCGCGAATCGTCCAGTCAAACGACCTCACTGAGGCGGCATATAGTCTCTCCCGGGATCAAAAACGTATGCTGTATCTGTTCGTTGACCAGATCAGAAAATCTGATGGCACCCTACAGGAACATGACGGTATCTGCGAGATCCATGTTGCTAAATATGCTGAAATATTCGGATTGACCTCTGCGGAAGCCAGTAAGGATATACGGCAGGCATTGAAGAGTTTCGCGGGGAAGGAAGTGGTTTTTTATCGCCCTGAAGAGGATGCCGGCGATGAAAAAGGCTATGAATCTTTTCCTTGGTTTATCAAACGTGCGCACAGTCCATCCAGAGGGCTTTACAGTGTACATATCAACCCATATCTCATTCCCTTCTTTATCGGGTTACAGAACCGGTTTACGCAGTTTCGGCTTAGTGAAACAAAAGAAATCACCAATCCGTATGCCATGCGTTTATACGAATCCCTGTGTCAGTATCGTAAGCCGGATGGCTCAGGCATCGTCTCTCTGAAAATCGACTGGATCATAGAGCGTTACCAGCTGCCTCAAAGTTACCAGCGTATGCCTGACTTCCGCCGCCGCTTCCTGCAGGTCTGTGTTAATGAGATCAACAGCAGAACTCCAATGCGCCTCTCATACATTGAGAAAAAGAAAGGCCGCCAGACGACTCATATCGTATTTTCCTTCCGCGATATCACTTCCATGACGACAGGATAGTCTGAGGGTTATCTGTCACAGATTTGAGGGTGGTTCGTCACATTTGTTCTGACCTACTGAGGGTAATTTGTCACAGTTTTGCTGTTTCCTTCAGCCTGCATGGATTTTCTCATACTTTTTGAACTGTAATTTTTAAGGAAGCCAAATTTGAGGGCAGTTTGTCACAGTTGATTTCCTTCTCTTTCCCTTCGTCATGTGACTTGATATCGGGGGTTAGTTCGTCATCATTGATGAGGGTTGATTATCACAGTTTATTACTCTGAATTGGCTATCCGCGTGTGTACCTCTACCTGGAGTTTTTCCCACGGTGGATATTTCTTCTTGCGCTGAGCGTAAGAGCTATCTGACAGAACAGTTCTTCTTTGCTTCCTCGCCAGTTCGCTCGCTATGCTCGGTTACACGGCTGCGGCGAGCGCTAGTGATAATAAGTGACTGAGGTATGTGCTCTTCTTATCTCCTTTTGTAGTGTTGCTCTTATTTTAAACAACTTTGCGGTTTTTTGATGACTTTGCGATTTTGGGAAAG
>JADMIO011107689.1_pt1 | contig 92978 bp, 102 predicted proteins | sample 8958161 | NCBI WGS metagenome assembly JADMIO01 (sample SAMN16585339, study PRJNA669376) | soil metagenome | isolation source: Crop rotation soil | place: USA: Cullars Rotation, Alabama | collected 2011
GCCGCGACTTCAAGTCACGTGAATTCCAAGCTTCGGATCCCACTGTGCTGGAAAGATATATGGCACCGACTGAAATTTTGGCGTTTCAGCATTTATCCACCTTAACTAAATTATTATCGCCCTATGAGATTGAACCACAAATATACACAGGGAGTAAGAAATTTACCAAGAATAAGATTAAGGTAGAACCAGATATAATAGTTGGGACCCATGCGTTACTTTCAGATAAGCTTGATATTTCAAATGTAGGACTGGTGATTGTAGATGAGCAACAAAGGTTTGGTGTTGAACAAAGGGCATTACTTAGAAGCAAGGCGTATTTACCTCATTTTTTGACAATGACAGCAACCCCTATACCAAGGACTGTAGCATTAACTTTATATGGAGATTTGGATTTATCGGTTATTGATGAATTGCCTGCAGGAAGACAGAAAATTCAAACCAATGTTGTCCCCTCTAAAAAAAGAGATGATGCGTACTTATTTATTGAAAAAAAGATAAAAGAAGGGGATCAGGCCTACATAATAACTCCATTGATTGAAATTTCAGAAACTTTAGCATCTGCTAAGGCTGCCACCTTTGAGTTTGAAAAACTGCGAAATAAGATTTTTCCAGAGCTGCGGTTGGGACTGTTGCACGGGAGGCTTAAACCTAAAGAAAAGGAGGCTGTCATAAATGAGTTTAAGGAAGGAAAAATAGATATTTTAGTTTCAACATCAGTTGTTGAGGTAGGGGTAGATGTGCCCAATGCCACAATTATGATTATTGAGAATTCAGAAAGATTTGGATTGGCACAGTTACATCAACTAAGAGGGCGTATTGGAAGAGGAGCTAAAAAGTCCTACTGCTTTTTATTTAGTGGGTCTGAGGAGCCAATGATTGTAAACAGAATAAAGAACTTAGAAAAAATTGATGATGGATTAAAACTTGCAGAGCTTGATTTGAAGATTCGAGGGTCTGGAGAGGTGTTTGGCTCTAGGCAATCAGGTAGGTTTGAATTAAAGATAGCAACTTTTTCTGATTTGTCATTGATAGAAAAAAGCAAATCAGAGGCAAGTGCAATCTTATCTGAGGACCCGATCTTGAGTAAATTTCCTAAGTTAAAACAAAAGCTGGAAGGTATTGTGGCAAGAGCGATGCCCGATTAAAAACTTTTTTTTAATATTTAAAGGCCAGTCTAGCAAAAAAGATTGGTTAATAGTATAATTGCTAACTATGCCTCACGAACCAAAGAAAAAACACAGTAAATCAGTTAAAAGAACAAGGCGAGCATCTATTTTATTAGGCTCTGCTGATTTAATGTTGTGCAAAAATTGTAATGCAAAAACTCTTGCTCACATGGCTTGCAGAAAATGTGGTTTTTATGACGGACAAAGTGTAAAAAGCGTAAAACAAAAAGCGGTAGTAACAAGAGCCTAAAATATTTGTAAAGTTGGTTACCAATTTTGAAAACATCCAAAGACCCCAGACATCTTGAAAGAATTAAGATAATGCAAGAGCTGTTTGCCTGGAATTTTAATTCAGAAAACAAATTAAAAGAGGGAGTTTCTCTCCAAATCGAAGAAAAGATAGAAGAAATTGATAAAAATATTAAGCTTGCTGCCCCGTCATGGCCGATTGAAAAAATAAATAAAGTCGATTTGGCAATATTAAGGCTGGCTATATACGAATTGATTCTAGAGACCAAAAATCCCCCAAAAGTGGTTATTGATGAGGCTGTGGAGCTTGCCAAGCAGTATGGATCTGAATCTTCTCCCTCCTTTATAAATGGAGCATTAGGGAAGGTTATTTCTCAAAACAAGATTACTACTGATTAACTACTTGATTTATCCCAAAAATTAAATTAACGTAATAATTAAGAATTAAAGATATTTTAAAGAAAGGAAGGTTTTAAGTTTATGCAAACTCAGGTTATTGCTGAAATTGCCAAGCATCTAGGGGTTACACCTCAAGATATTGATCCTCAAGCATCATTATCAGAAGATTTAGGATTAGGTCCGGTTGATCTAGCAGATCTTTTGTCAGCTTTGGCAGAAAAATTTAACGTGAATTTTGACCCTGCAGAAGTAGATAGTTTAAAAACAGTTGCAGATCTCATTGTTGCAATAGAGGATTCGAGCTTAGAATAAGTTTAGGGTGTTGTATGCACGGAGATAAAGAGAGTGTCAAAGATTATATACTGAAAATAAAAGGTTGGCTTGACAGTCCTGTCTTTCAGACTGCTTTTATTCACCGATCTTATTTAAATGAATCAAATTTGGCCAGCTCCTCAAACGAGAGACTGGAGTTTTTGGGGGATTCGATACTATCCTTTGTAATATCAATTTACCTTTATAATGAAAGAGCTAAGGATACGGAAGGTGATTTAACTAACCTGAGGTCATATATTGTTAAAACTCACTCCCTAGCTAAGGCAGCCAAAGAGCTTGATTTGGGTTCTTTACTTAAAATGTCTAAAGGTGAGGAATTATCCGGAGGTAGAGAAAATCCCCAGCTACTTGCTAACACTTACGAATCACTATTAGGAGCAATCTATTTAGAAAGAGGAATTGAGGAGGTTGAGGACTTTTTACATACTACCTTGCTACCTTTATTCAAAAATGAGTTAAAAAGTGGTCCCCCTAAAGATTCAAAATCATTACTACAAGAGGTTATTCAAAATAAAACAAAGTTGTCTCCTAAATATCAGATACTTAAAACAACGGGACCGGATCACAATAAAGAATTTACGGTTGGTGTGTTTATTCAAACAAAGCAAGTTGGTCAGGGAAAAGGATTTAGTAAACAGATTGCAGAGGAGGCAGCAGCTTCTGATGCTCTGGCAAAAATACAGGAATCGTTATAATAAAAATTAGGCTTGACTGTAGATAGCACTAACACTTATACTTACACACGACTTTATGTTAAAAATTAGATTGATGCGAATAGGTGCAATTGGGCGCCCTTTTTATAGAATAGTGGTGGTTGATGAGCGCAAAAAAAGAAACGGAAGCTACTTGGATTTGATTGGAACATATAATCCGTTAACAAATCCTAAGGAAATTAAGATTGATCAGGAGAAAGTAGACAAATGGGTAAAAAATGGTGCCCAAAAATCTGTTGGATTTTTAAGAATAATTGGTAAGGCTCCTCAAAGACTACCTAGAAAATCTAAAAAAGAGATTAAAAATGGTCCAGCTGAACCAGCTGCTGCTGAGCCCGCTCCAACTCAAGCTGAGACTGATGTTGCAGAGGAAGCTCCAGTAGAGATAGAAACTCCTAAGGAAGCTGCAGTTGAAACAACTATAGAGGCTCCTGCAGAAGTAGCAAATGAAGATTCAAAAGTTGAAGAGCAACCTGCTACTGTTGAAGAAGTTGAAGAGAAAAAGGTTGAAGAGTAATTATGTACGATCTTGTTCATTATATTATTTCTAATTTAGTTAGCAAACCTGAAGAGGTTAAAATAGAACAGACTCAAAATGATTTGGGTATAAATTTTGTTTTGAGTGTTAACCCTGATGATATGGGAATTGTCATTGGCAAATCAGGACAAACAATTAAAGCTATTAGAAAGCTTCTTTTGATCAGAGCTATCTCTGAAAATACCCGAGTAAATCTTGAAATAAAAGAACCAGCCAAAGAGTAAGTTTGGTTTTTGATGAAAATATCTGTTATAACCCTTTTTCCTAAGCTTTTAGAATCTTTTTTAAATACTTCGATTATTTCTCGCGCTAAAAGTAAAAATATTACTGATTATAAATTAGTTGACCTGAGAGAATTCGGGATAGGAAAACACCAGACAGTTGATGATAGGCCGTATGGTGGGGGGGCAGGAATGGTTTTGAGAGCTGACGTTTTAGCTAAGGCTTTAGATTTTGTAATTAAAGCAAGTCCCAAAGACGAGGAGAGATTGGTGATATTAACAAGTCCACAAGGGAAAACGTTGTCTCAGGATCTGTCTAGGTCCTTAACATCCTATGATCATTTAATAATTATATGTGGCCATTATGAGGGAGTGGATCAAAGATTTATAGACAGGTACGTTAATTTAGAGATTTCTATAGGCGACTATATTCTTACAGGGGGCGAGCTTCCAGCCATGGTGGTTATTGATTCAATAGTAAGATTATTAAAGGGGGTTTTGGCAAAGGAGGAGGCAACACTTGAAGAAAGTTTTGAAAATGGAGTGCTAGAGCAACCTCATTATACTCGCCCCGATATTTTTGAGGATTTGACCGTGCCTTCTATTCTAATTTCTGGTAATCACAAAAAAATTAAAGAATGGAAGAGATCTGAATCTATCTTGGTAACTACCGAGAAAAGACCCGATCTTATTAAAAAAGATTAATTAAAGGGATCTGATTTACCTGCAGCTCCTGGTGCTACATCAGGAATTGCAAAAGAACTTACTGACTGGTTATTCCTAATTTTTGAGATAAATTTTTGCTCATCTGAAGATAGCAAAGAAATAGGTTGATCAATGCCACCAATTTTTTCCGGTAGGGGTTGGAAATAGGTGGCCATCTCCATACTCGACTGAACGATTTTTGTATTACCTAAGGAGGAAAATTCTAAGTGAGAAAGAGTAAGAATCCGGCCAGCTGAGGTTAAACTATTAACAAAATTTTTTAAGGATTCAATATTGCCCTGGACTTGGATACTTATTTGGTAATTATTAACATCTCCTGTTGGGGTGCCCTTATTTGAAAAAGTCATACCCTGCAAGATTAGTTTATTGGCTTCCAAGTTTGCTAATATCTGATTTATCGCTCCTGGTATGTCTTGGTCTGAAGGAAGGGCAAGAAGTGCTGAGTTAAGATTATCTTTGTAAGTATCTGTAGAAATTTGCTTTAAAAGATTGGCTTTTTGGATATAAAAATTCTTATCTTTTTTAATTTGGGCAAGATTTTTTTGTTCATCTAAGTATTTTGTAACCTGAGGCACTGTTACAAATATTAGTATTAATAATCCAAATACAAATGCTGCGACGGGGATAATAATGTTTTGGTATTTTTTGAATTTCTCGTTTTTAAAAATTAAGTTGATGTATTTCATGTTTTTTTAGTCATAGTTATTTGAAGAGTGAACTTAAGCAAAGTACTGCTCCTTGTAAAGCTGTCCATTCTAACTTTTGCAATCTTTCCTTCATGAGCTTTCGGATCAGTCAATCGGGAAAAAAGAGTATCGAGGGTATCTGCTGAGTTTGTTTCTGCTCCCAGTGTTACTAGATTTTCCTTACTAATATTAAAATCAGTTATTATAATATCTGCGGGGATTAAGGGAATAAGAAAATTAAAGGTAGTGTTTTGACTGTTTTTGGCGGTAGTTATTTTTTCGATATTATCTAATCTATTTTTTAGGACAACGTTAAGGGATTCCTGAGTTTGATACGAACTAACTGTAGTTTTTGCTTCGTCTAGTAATTTACTTTCATTTTTAATCTGATAGGAGGTAAAAAGTAGTAGGGAAAGTAAGCCAGCCGCTATTCCAACCATTAAAGTTAAAAAGCCGATACTGGAACGTATTATCCATATCTTTTTTTTATCCGCTAGATTAGACTGTCTAACTTCTAGAGGCAAGAGGTTAATGGTTATTTTCATATAATTTGGGACTAGTCGTCCCTTAGCGCAAGTCCTGTTGCTAATGAATAGGCCGGGCCTTCGGATGTTAATTTACTTTTAATTGTAGGCTCCATATAAATTTTAGACCAAGGATCAATTTGCCCAACTTCAACACCTAGGGCATTAGTTACATATTTAACCAAACCGGGTAATTGAGCGGTGCCCCCTGAGAGAACAATTCTTTTTATTGGTCTTTGCCTATTTTGCATTTCAAAACTCAACATCATTCGATGAGCTTCATTTAAAATAACATCAATAACGGGTTTTATAGCTTTAAAAAGTTTTCCTTCTAATTGTTCTTCTTGTAAACCATAAACTTTCTTATATTCTTCAGCTTGATTCATTTCAAAGTTAAAATTTTGAGAGATTGCTCTTGTTAGTGCGGTTCCACCTGTGGAAATTGATCTAGTTAATAGAATTAATCCTTCTGATGTAACAGCATAATCGGTGCTTGATGCACCAAGCTGGATAAGCAGGGTAGTGGGTGTATTTGGGTTAAAAGGGCCTAAAATTCTGGTAACTCCTATTAGATCGGTCTCAATTGCACTGGCTTTTAATTCAGTCATTTGTACGAGCTTAATGTACTTATCAATAAGAACCTTAGGAGTCGCTACGACAAAAACCACGGTCCGGCTCTTGGGTTCTTTTTTGGGAGATCTGTAGATCATTTGGAAATAGAGGTTAACATCTTTTATTGGCATTGGTACAAATTCTTCAGCTGCATATTTAATTGCCTGATTTAATTCATCATCTGTCAGATAAGGCAAATCATAAATTACTCTAGTAAACACTCTGGACTCGGGGAGGGACAGAACAACTTCTTTTGTTGGAGGTTTAATATCTGAAATAAGATTTTTAATAGCCCCTCCAACAGCTTCCATATCAAGATCTGAATCAGATAAAATTCCTGGCTGAGGAGATGCAATAGAGCCGACAGATATAAGAGTAGGGGGGGTTGTTTTGCCGTTTATAACAACAGCTTTTATCATTGAGGTACCAATATCTAAACCAATCTTTGTTGAGGCAGCCATAATATCTGAAAATTTGTCTAATGATAAGACTTTATTAGTATAGAAAAATAGGATTTAATTAACAACCTTTAGGTAGGGGGGATTATTTTACAATCGCACCAGCTGAGAAGATGGAATAGTCAAATAAGAACGGGGTGACATTGACTATTCTAAACACTTTCACTGTTTTCTGACTTAAACCAGAACTTCCTTGTGAAGTATAAATACTTGCCTGTGGGGGAAGTGAACCTGAAGTCGGTTCGATGGCGACGTTTTGGGCTGTATTGCTATATAAAATTCTGGCTCTAGCTAGAATTAAATTTGAAGGAAGCCCGGTCACGACTACTTTACAATAATAGACGGTCGAGGAGGCGTTAGTAACGCTGGTGTTATTACAGTTGCTTCCGGCAACGGATGCAGCTGCAGTAAAACCATTCCCAGAAGAACCAGATCTGGTGGAATCTGAGTCAAAGTAAAATTTTGTTGATATATAGTTAGAGCCGTTCCAACTGATTACATTAAATTCAATAGCTGGTTTATTAGTTGACACTGGATCCTTTGCTCCGAAATAAAGGTTTAAACTATTTGCGGTGTAGATTGTAGGGGGAGGATTATTGTTACTACTTGGGTCAGCAAACCAGAACTGGATTATATCTTCTTTTTCTCTTGGGGGATATTCCAAGGCAGTACCTGCTGGAGGAAGCGGATTAGAGATCGATAAATTAGTGCTGGCTTGATTTTGGAAAGGTGCAACCGAGGGTACAGTGCAAGCTTGACCCGGTGTGCAAAGCTGAATCGCGCGCTGAATTCCGGCCTCAGCAGCTGAAAAAGCTCTTGATGATTGTTCATTTTGAGTTGAGGAGGTGACATTGTTTAGGGCTCTTTGAGAGAGAGATAAAATAGCAGATAAAGCAACTAACATTATTAATAATAGAATTATGACAACTTGTCCTGATGTTTTTTTAACTGTCATTGTAAAGAGTTCTGATTTCTTAATAATAGAATTAAAAATTTAAACATTCAATACATTTTATCTTACCTGAGTAGTGGTAGTGAAATTAATAGGAGCTACTTGATTTTCATACCCTTTTAGTGATCCAATTCCGTTTGTTAAACTAAATTTAATTGTCACTGCATCAGAAAAACCACTACTTTTATAAACATCAAAAGAGCCACTTGTCACAGATGTACCACCATAAATATCAGTATCTGTTATTGGGTTAGAACTGCAGGTGGCACCGGTACAGTCTAATCTTGTGCAGACATTTGAACTATCCCAGCTAGGATTTAGGGCTGGAGTATCTTGGTTGATAAAACCATTTAAATAAGCAGTTGGACCATTAATAAAAAATCTCACTAGTGAGCCATCATACTTTTGAAGGACCAGAGTTTGTGCTCCGGTGAAGGGAGCTGAATCTGGACAAACAACTCTCTCTGAACCTCTGATTTCCTTTTCCATAGTGTTAATAATGTTTTGTCCATTTTGTTTGACCTTGCCCACCAAATTGGATTTATTAGAACTGGTATATGATCTTGTTAAGATACCTGCGCTGATAGAGCCAATGATGGCTAAAATAGATATTGTTATAATGACTTCAATCAAGGTAAACCCTTTAAAGTTATTTATCATTTTTAATTTGGTGTTAGTACTGTTGTAAGATTTGACTGATGTGAACCTGATGAGTTACTCCAGCTGACTTTAACAACAATCTCTTTTTGAGTTAGGGTTCCTGTTGATGGAAAATCCCTAATTTCGATAAATCTTTGAAACTTTGTACCTGTAGGTTGATCATAGTAGGGGGATGTGTTGTTTAGCCAATAGGGAGTAGTTGTCCCACAGCTGCTTGAGCCTCCACTTGAAAGTATGTATTTGCAAGGAGTAGCAGTAGGGCATGAGGATGTGAACAAATCGGAAAATTTAGTTGTTGCAACAGGAGTAGTTGTACAAACCATATAGTTTCTTTGTTTGATAACTCTAATTCTTTCGATTCCTTCTTGAGCCAGTTTTGTGGCCTGCACCTGATCTTGAGAAAACTGGCTTTCTTGCAGGCCATTTAGTGAGGAGATGGTAACTGCGCTGACTATAACAAGAATAAGTCCCATTGTTATAACCAGCTCAAGCATTGTTTGGCCTTTTTGTTTTTTCATCTTAGTTTGTTATTACTCCTTGAGAATTAATGTTAATTGATACTGATTTGTTTATGGATGCATTTGTTAAAGTGATTGAAAAAGTGGTGGGTTTGTTACCATCGTTACAATCAAAGCTAGGTGTTCTACCGGTAAAAATTATATCGATGTTTCGAGTTGTAGGGCTGCAAGTTGTAGACATTGTAATTGAGGAGGGGAAAACAAATATGGCCTTAGGCTCAGGGGTGGAGACAGTGTCAACCAACGGGTCTAAACAAAAAAGTCTGACTTGATAGCCTTGTTGAGTGCCTAATATTGTTGTCGGATTTAATTTGATACTCCATTGTACGGATGGTTTGGTTGAACATTTAATTCCTGAGATGGAGGCTGACTGGGCATTGGAAAGAGCATCTTTTAACGAACTGGCGGAATTTTTTAAATCTTGATTTTTACTGTAATTTCGTAGATTAGGAATAGAAATAATACCTACAAGAGATAAGATTGTAATTGTAATTAGTATTTCAATTAAAGTGTAACCCGTTGATTTTTTAAAAGAATTAAAAAATGGCATTAAATTTACGGTATCACAAAACGGCTGATTTTTGCTAGCAATTATCTGTTAAATTTTTTAGAATTATAGAGGATTGACCTCGTAATTGTATCCGGAGCCTCCAGAGATTGAAGTACAATGAGCTATTGCCGCTGCTCCATTTTCAAGTTTTGCGCAAAGCACATAGTAATGACATTTAGTATTAGGTGTGGAAGTGTAGTTACAAGCTGTTCCTAGGGAAGTAGCGGCGCTGATGAAGCCGGGCTGTGAGGCATAAAGGTAAGTTGTTGATTTAGGATCCAGGGGTGTGGCTCTAAGATAAGTTTTTGAAACAGTACAAGGAGTAATATTTCCTGTGCAGTCAGTAATAGAGATTGCGCTTGACAGATTAATTAAATCAGGGAAATATTGTTGATCTGCATAAAACTGCTGCAAGGCCGCTTGGATATTTCCCAGATCTGCTTTTCTCTGGGTGTCTCTGGCGGTTTTTTGAGCTGCAGAGGCAGAAGTTATAATAACGCCAAAAACGATTGCAACGATTGATATGGCTATCAACAATTCAATCAGAGTAAACCCCCTGCTAATTAGAATTTTAGGCTTAGAATTATTTTTGGGCATTTATTAGGGTGTTGAATTTGGACTGTTAATTTTAGTTTTTCAAATAACTTTAAAGCTGTCAATATGCCAACCAGAGCAACTATTAAACTAATTTAAGATTTAGATACCAGGAAAGCAGTTTTTCACCCCAAAAAAGAGTTATTAAACTTCCTAAAGTTAAGAAGGGACCAAAAGGGATAGTCTGACCAATCTTTTTCTGACCAAAGATTAAGAGTAATATACCAACAATTGAGCCTGTAAAAAAAGCCAGCATCAGGAGTGCCAGGCTATTATATAAACCAAATGCTAAGCCAAGAAATATGCTTAGTTTGAAATCTCCACCCCCCATACCTCTGCCCCTTGTAAATACGATTAAAAGGAAAAAGAAGAGTCCCAGTAAAAATGAGGCTAAGAGGTTTTCTCCCAGTGGTTGAAGTAATATTAGTGCATGGCGATAAAAATAGTCGGAGTGGGGGGGTAGTAATAGCTTCCCTAAGGGATCATTGGTCATTGAAAAATATAGAAGAACAATTTTAGATATGGAGATAGTCAGTAGGTAAACAAACGTAATAATAATTGAAGGGTAGGTGATTCTATTAGGGATTAGACCCTTTTTTAGGTCAGTCAAAAGCACAATTATTAAAATACAAATAATAAACGACTTGAACCCTAAATCTAGCAAAGTAAAAGTTAATGTTTGGGGATTTAATGAAGGAAAGTTTGCAGGTAAATATATAAAAAACAGAAGAGAGACTAAAAGACCTGTTAGAATTTCCACTAATAAAAATTCGATTGGCAATGATTTGTGACAGTAGCGGCATTTACCCTTGAGTGAGAGATAAGAGATGATAGGAATCAGGTCATACCAGGCAAGTTGTTTTTTACATTTATCACAATAGGATCTGCCAAAAAATGTTTCGGTGGTTAGAGATCTATATGCTAAACAATCTATTAAACTTCCCAGAGCAATTCCCAAAATAAATCCTATTACCAAAGTCATATGAGTATTTTAATGTTAATTTATTGAATTGTTGGATCAGTTCCAACTTCGTATTTGTCATCTGCGTTTCCACCGTCGCTTTTCATTTCATCAGAATATTTTTGTGATTCGAATTTGGCATTAATTTCCCATTTATCACCTGTTGCATTGGTTGAATAAGTATAGTGATAGATCTCATTATTTAAAGGATCAACTGGTAAGACAGGTGAGGTAAACACTTTCTGTTGGGATAAGTTCACTTTAACCCAGCCGGTGCCATTTGGGTATTTATTTGCTGGTGTTTCTGGACGAGAATCTCCACTACAAGGAGAAGTGGTATTGGCACAAAGAATAGTAGGTATGGACCCTGATTCAGCAGTTACTGCAGTTATGGCTCTTTCTAAATCTGCTAGATCAAAAACTCTCTGGTGATCTCGACCTTGTTTAACGAGTTCTGTAGGTTTAACTATTAGCAAAACAACAGCCGCTAATATTGCGATGGTTGTTATAACGACAAGCAGCTCGATAAATGTGAATCCATTGGTTGTTGAGTTTTTTTGTTTCATTAAGGTAATTGTTTCATTTTAGACATATTAAACAGATTTAAGTCAAGTTTTTAAGATTATGACACATGGGAGGTTAAATTATATATTGGAAGTATAATAGATAGAACTAGAAAAGCTACTCCGACTCCGAGTATAACGATAATAAGAGGTTCAATAACAACAGTCAAATTCTTTACTAAATGGTCAGCTTCGGATTCAAAATAATCAGCCATTTTAAATGACACCTTGTCGACTTTACCTGTTTCCTCTCCAACTCTAAACATCTGAGGAACAATCTTAGGAAAAACGGCAATTCCCTCAAGCTGTGCTGATAAAGTTAAACCCCTTTCAACTCCCTTGAAGGTGGCTTCAAGGCCTTTTTTATAAACAACGTTACTTATCACATCTTTTACTATTCTTAAGGAGTCTAAAATGGGCACACCTGCTGTAGTAAGCAAACCAAAAGTTCTGGTAAAGTTAGTCAAATTGGTGCCTCTAATAATTTTTCCGGCAATTGGCAACTTAAGTAGAAAATAATCAGTTTTGTATCTACCTGCATCAGTGGCATACCATTTACGAAATAGTAAACCCGCCACAACAAGTAATATAAGTAGAGCCCACCAAAAATTGACCATAAAATACGACATTGCAAGGAGAATTTTGGTCGGTAACGGTAGCTCAATGTTTGACTCAGTGTAAAGAGAGGTAAGACGGGGTATAACAAAAATAAGCATGAGAACTATAACTGCTAACATCATAAAAATAACTAAAATAGGGTAAATAAGAGCCCCCCTGATTTTGCTTCGGAACTCTCGGTCTTTTTCCAAATTAGATGCAAGCTGAAGTAAAACAACGTCCAGATTTCCGGCTTGTTCGCCTGCATGAACAAGACTAATGTAAAGAGGAGGAAATACTTCAGGATGTTTTCTCAATGCTCCTGCCATATCAAGACCACTTTTTATATCCCGGGAAACATCAGTCAAAACCGCCTTAAAGGTTTTAGCATCTTGCTGATCAGCTAAAATATCTAGTGCTTCAGAAAGGACCAATCCTGAATCTATCATGGTTGCAAGTTGACGTGTGGCGATAACAAGATCATCAAATGAGACCCGGTTGAAAAATCTATCGAGGAATTTTAATCCACGGGTTTGGCCTTGTTTTAAAGAGGTAACGATAAGCCCCTTTTTGCTTAAAAGTCGGGCTGCGCTACTTTCATCAAAAGTTTCGATACTACCTTTATGGTCTACTCCTTCTAAATCTCGGGCAGAATATGTATATATTGGCATTTTTTATAGTAAATTTTGTGTTTTAATATTGCTCACGCCCGATTAATTTATTTAAGAGACTTGGTCTAACTGAGAAATTTAATGCCGTTTCGGTTGAGATTTTTCCTTCTCGGACTAAAGTTGCCAGGGAAGTTTCGATTGTTCTCATACCAAGCTCAGCTGATGTTTGGATAAGATTGTCTATTAGGTGGGTTTTATCTTCTCTGATTAAAGCTTTGGCTGCTGGATTTCCAAAAAGCAATTCTGATGCGAGTATTCTACCTGGGGCAATGGTTGGGATTAGTCTTTGAGAGATAACCGCTTCTAAAACTGCGGAAAGTTGCATTCTTATCTGGGGTTGCTGGGTGGCGGGAAAGACATCGATCATACGATCAATTGTCTGAGCTGCGGAATTTGTATGGAGTGTTGCAAAAACTAAGTGACCTGTCTCGGCAATTGTAATAGCTGCTGCTATAGTTTCGAGGTCTCTCATTTCGCCAATTAAGACAATATCGGGATCTTCTCTTAGAGCTGACTTTAGTGCATTGTCCCAAGATTTTGTATCGGTATTGAGTTCTCTTTGGGAAATGATAGATCTTGCTTGAGGATATACATACTCAATTGGATCTTCAATTGTAATTATGTGTGCACCTCTGTTTTGATTTATTTGATTGATAAAGGCAGCTAGGGTTGTTGATTTTCCATGACCTGTTGGGCCTGTGACAAGTATTAACCCTTGTTTTAAATTGGGTATAGTGGAAATGGCAGGTGGCAATCCTAAATCTTCTAACTTTTTTATTTGTCGGGGAATAAGCCTAAATGATGCGGCTAAAACACTTTTTTGAATGTAGAGGTTTACTCTAAATCTAGCTCTTTTTTCATATTCAATTCCAAAATCTAACTCCCAGTTTTCATTAAACAGTTTTCTTTGATGTTCTGTGAGTATTGGATAAATTAAGCTTTCTAATTCACTTTTGGTTAGGGGAGTTGTGTTAATAATAGGTATAATTTCTCCATTTAACCTAATTATGGGAGGGTAATCAACTAAAAGATGCAGATCAGAGGCATTTCTTTCAACGGCAATTTCGAGTAATTGTTGTATAGTCATTTTAATCTTGTGCTACCCTTAGAACTTCTTCGACGGTTGTAACTCCTTCCAGAATTTTTAAATAACCATCTTGCTTCATAGTTAACATACCATCTTCAATGGCCTGAGCTTCAATAGCCGATGTTGAGGCCCTTTCAAGAATTAATTTCATTATTTTGTCAGTGACGGGTAAGACTTCATAAATACCAATTCTTCCGAGATAGCCTAAATTACCGCATTCTTTACAACCTTTTCCCTTGTAAAAGGTAAGGTTTCCTTGGGGCATTAATTTTTTTAATACATAAGAAAAGTTGGAAATTACCTCGGGAGGTGGAGTATAGGTATATTTGCAAAATGAGCAAACTTTACGCAGAATTCTTTGTCCAACTACGGCGTTAATTGCTGAAGCAAGTAGAAATGGTTCGGCTCCCATATCTAAAAGCCTTGGCAGGGAACCAGAGGCAGAATTGGTGTGAAGAGTAGAGAAGACTTGGTGTCCTGTGAGAGCAGCTTGAATAGCTAAATCTGCTGTTTCTGTATCACGAATCTCTCCTACTAGAATAATATTTGGATCTTGTCGGAGAAAAGTTCGAAGAGCTTCTGCGAAGGTAAGATTTATAGTAGGGTTAACCTGGACTTGGTTGGCTCCGACTATTTGATACTCAACAGGATCCTCTATAGTTACTAAGTTAACTTTCGTGGTTGATAATCTTGAGAGGATTGAATAAAGTGAGGTGGTTTTTCCAGAACCTGTCGGACCACAAATAAGAATAATTCCATGTGTTCTTAATAATTGAACCTCAAGGCTTTTGGCCGCACTGGGTCTTAATCCTAATTCTTGGATAGAAGGAGGTTTAGTGGATTTTGCTAGCAACCTCATAACAACTTTTTCTCCAAAAATAGTAGGGAGAGTAGAGACACGAAGATCAACTTCTTTTCCCTGTGCAGTAAAAGTAAATCTACCATCTTGAGGCAATCTTCTTTCGTCAATTTTTAGATTGGCCATAATTTTAATTCTAGAAACAACAGCCTCGTGAACTTTTTTAGGAAGCAAAATTTTTTCGTGTAAAATTCCATCAATTCTGTACCTGACCCGGGTTTCGGAGTCTTCTGGTTCGATATGAACATCTGAGGCCTTGGTTTTAACTGCATATTCCAAAAGCTGAGTGACTATATTGGCAACAGGGGCTTCTCTTATTACTTCTGTTTGATCAAGATCGGATTTTTTTTGCTCGGGCTCTAGAGATGATTGAACTTCTTCTAAGGCTGAGACCACTTCAGAGGTAAGGTTTTGGGCATACTGATTTCCAATCGTGCGCAGAATATCCTCACCTAAGGCCATAAATCTTTTTACTCTTTTACCGCTCTTTTGTTCCAGGAATTGGATAACCTGCAGATCTAGGGGATTTTCCATGGCAACGTATATTTCATCGCTAGTTATTTTGAAAGGGATTAGTTTGTATCTTCTAGCTACTTGTTCTGGGATAAGATTTAAAATTTCAGGAGAAATACCATCTGAATCAAGAGTATCCAGCCTAACAAAAGGAACACCTAGAAGCTGGGCTCTGGCCTGACCTATTTGGAATTGATTAGCCAGATTACGATCAATGATAATTTTCTCAGGAGGCTGGCCCATACTAATACTGTCTACTTTAATTTGGGAGGCTTGATTGGGGTTGATAACTCCCTGCTGTAAAAGTATATCTAGAATAGACGTTTGATCGGGCGGCATGGCAGTTAAATTATTCTTTAGGTTTATTATCCAGAATTTATGATTTTACTGTCAATGATCAGAGGAGTAAAATGGCCAAATGCCGGTAAAAATTATTGTTTCAAATGAGATAGAAACCAGATCTTCAAAGATTGAGGAAATTTTATCTCAATATAATATAACAAATCCTCACCCAGATTTGATGTACCTAGATGAAAATACCAAATTAGGAATTGAGCAAATTAAAAAAGTAATTAACTTTCTAAGTATGAAGCCCTTTCAAGCCATGGGAAGAGCGGTTATTTTTTTAAGTGGACATAATTTAACTCTGGATTCACAAAATGCCTTATTGAAAACACTTGAGGAAATTCCTGATGAAAATATTTTAGTATTAGCTGTTGAGTCTGAAGAAAAATTACTTCCCACAATTAGATCTCGTTCGGCAATAGAAAACCTGCTGTCTCCAAATCATGCACATGCTAGCAAAAATGAAGAGCAAATAAAGGGATTAGTAGGAAAATCTGTTCAAGATAGATTTGAATTTATAGATAAGTTAGAAGAAAAGGAGGAATTTTTGCTTGATTTGATCTTTTTTTATGAAAATCGAATAAAAAGAGGTGAGGGGAGTGTTCAATATTTAAAAATATTAGCTGAAGCACAAAAATGGAAAAAACAAAATGTAAATATAAAACCTATTCTGGAATATCTTATGCTTGAGCTAGAGTAGCCAAAAGGCCCTAGTTTATCTTGCTACGAAGCTCTAAACAGACATGCTAGGCTTGCATAATTTATAGTTTGTTGTTAAACTAACTCACGAAAGAAAACTTCCAAGCTTATGGCAAAATCAACATACGATGCAAGTCAAATACAAGTATTAGAGGGCCTAGAACCTGTTCGAAAAAGACCAGGAATGTATATTGGTTCGACAGATGTTAGAGGACTACACCATTTAATCAAAGAGGTGGTTGACAACTCAATTGATGAAGCATTGGCTGGACATGCTAAAAATATCTGGGTCACACTACACAAAGACAATTACGTTACGGTTGCGGATGACGGAAGAGGAATCCCTGTAGATATACATCCCAAAAGTGGCGTTTCAGCTCTTGAGGTTATTATGACTACTTTACATGCTGGAGGTAAGTTTGGTTCGGACGGTTATAAAGTGTCTTCTGGACTTCATGGGGTTGGAGTTTCAGCGGTTAATGCTTTATCGGATTTTGTTAGAGTCGAGGTAAAACGCGATGGTAAAACCTACTTTCAAGAATATGAGCATGGTGTGCCAAAATCAGCTGTAGGTTTAGTAGAAAAAGATGCCCAGTTGCCCTTTGAAACTGCCTTCAAGTGGGTGGCTAAAACTGGGACTAAAACAAGCTATATAGCTGATGCCTCTATTTTTTCTACAATTGTTCCGGAATTTGAAAAAGTAAAAAGACAATTAAGGCAGGTTGCTTACTTAGTGGCTGGTATTGCTTTCCATTTATATGATGAGAGAACTAATGAGGAGCAACATTTTTTCTTCCAATCAGGAATTGCAGCTTTAATTCGTCAATTAAATCGAAACAAGAATTTAGTTCACCCAAGTCCAATATATATACACAAAAGTGTTAATGAAATTGAGGTTGAAGTGGCTATTCAATACAATGATGGCTTTAATGAAAATGTTGAGAGTTTTGCAAATGTAGTTCCCACTACTGAGGGTGGAACACATGTGACAGGATTTAGAACTGCATTAACTCGGGTGATTAATGACTATGCAAGAAAAATCGAGGCTTTAAAAGAAAAAGATGAAAATTTTACTGGAGAAGATTTAAAGGAGGGATTAACAGCTGTTATCTCAATTAAGATGGACTCCGATATTATCCAGTTTGAATCCCAAACAAAAGAAAAATTAGGGAATGCTGAGGTTCAAAGTGTTGTTAATCAAGTGGTTAGAGAAGGATTAGATATGTTTTTTGAGGAAAATCCAGCTGAGGGAAGAAGAATAATTGAAAAAATTATGTTAGCTGCCAGAGCTCGAGCTGCTGCAAGAGCTGCAAAAGATGCTGTTATTCGAAAGGGAGCATTAGAGGGGATGACACTTCCTGGAAAACTGGCTGACTGTCAAGAGAAAAACCCAGCCAACTCTGAGTTATACATCGTTGAAGGGGATAGTGCTGGAGGTTCTGCTAAACAGGGGAGGGATAGAAAGTCCCAAGCTATTTTGCCCTTAAAAGGTAAGATTTTGAACACTGAAAGAGCTAGGCTGGATAAGATTTTAGAGTTTGAGGAAATTAAAGCTTTAGTTATTGCGCTTGGCACAGGAATCGGAGATATGGTGTCATATGATAAAGTTAGATATCACAGAATTATTTTAATGACTGATGCGGATGTGGATGGATCTCACATCAGAACTCTACTTTTGACCTTTATATTCAGGTATTTACCTGAATTGATAAATAGAGGTTATGTGTATATTGCGCAACCTCCATTGTATAAGGTTCAAAAAGGTAAAGATATTCAATATGCCTATACTGACTCTGAAAGGGATGCAATTTTAGTAAAAATTGGGGGTGGGGTTTCTTTAGAGGATAGAAAAAAATTAGCGGATGATGTCGCGCTACCTACTGCCGACGGGGAAGGCCCAGAGATTTCTGTTTCGCAGGAAGAAACTGTTACTACAAAAAGAGGAAGCTCTGTTAATATCCAAAGATATAAGGGTTTAGGTGAGATGAATCCCGAGCAGCTTTGGGAAACTACAATGAATCCTGAAAACAGAGTTCTAAAACAGGTAACTATTGAGGATGTAGAAAAGGTAGATGAGGTTTTTACTATGTTAATGGGGGATGAAGTGCCACCAAGAAAAAGATTTATCCAAACTCATGCCAAACAGGCCATTTTAGATATTTAAAACTTTTATATTCTTTTTGAGTTATCCTTGCCTTTTTTGTCTTCTAGAACGTAAAATAGCTTTGTGGAAGAAAATATACAAAGCCTAGTTGCGGTTATTTTTGCAGCGGGGAAAGGGACTCGAATGGGAGGGGATACTCCTAAAGTGCTTTTGGAAGTCGGAGGTAAACCAATGGTTTATTATACCCTCGAGAAGATCAAAAAACTTTCAGTTAAGGACACATTTGTGGTTGTGAGTTATCAGGCAGAAAGAGTAGAAGAGGAGATCTCTCAGTTTTTCAAAGTAAATTTTGTAAATCAGGAAGTACCACTGGGCACTGCCAATGCTTTAGAAACAGCCTTAGCTTATATTGATGCGGATAAAAAAAACGTTTTAGTTTTAAATGGGGATGATTCAGCTTTTTATTCTCTTGAGACATTAAATAAATTTGTTAAGTCCCATTTTGAAACAAATTCAGTCTTGAGTTTTATTACTCTGAGGGTTTCAGATGATGTTAAATTGGGCAGGGTGCTAAGAGATAGTCAGGGAAATTTTGATAAGATCTTAGAATTGAATGAGTATTTAACAAGTGGGAATGAAAGTAACGAGGTTAATTGCGGAGCATATATATTTAATCTTGAATGGGTTAGAAAAAATATAGGGAAGGTAGAAAGAAATGAATTAAAGGGGGAGTACTACATCACAGAACTTTTAAATATTGCCAAAAATGAGTCAGAGAAGATAAATATTTTTGAGCTTGAGGATGAGAAAGAGTGGAAAAGTATAAATTCTCCCGAGGAGTTGGAAGAGGCAAATAAACGTGCCTTGGGAGGAATGGATTGAAAAAAAGAGTACATTTCCTGGGGATTGGAGGAAGTGGGACTTCAGCAGCCGCGGCAATTGCTCAAGCATTTGGATTTGAGATAGATGGCTGTGATTTAGATATAGAGTCAGAATTTACAAAACCATTTTTATCGGATCAACTCAAAAAGGGTCATTTTCCAGAACATTTAGAAGGTGTTGATATATTAGCCACAACTCCAGCTATTTTTTCGTTAGACCCAAATAATTCGGAGTTAGTTTCTGCAAAGGAAAAAGGTATTGAGATATTAACTTGGCAGCAATTTGTAGGAAAGTATCTACTAGCTGAAAAGTTTGTAATTGCCATTTCTGGTACTCATGGCAAATCCACTACGACGAGTATGATTGCTAAGGTATTGGAGGATTCTAATTTAGATCCGAGTGTTTTAGTTGGAACAATTGTTGATGAATGGGGAGCAAACTATAGAATTGGCAAATCAAAGTATTTTGTGATTGAGGCTGATGAATTTAATGATAACTTTCTGGCTCTTTTGCCTAATATTGCGGTGGTCACTAATATTGAAATGGATCACCCAGAATTTTTTAAAGATTTTGATCAATACAAAGATAGTTTTTTAAAGTTTTTGATGCAAACAAAAAACAAGATTGTTGCAAATTTAGAAGATGCGAACGTAGCAGATGTTTTAAAGGTGGTAATGAAACAATCAAGTGTAACGGCTGTTGATTTTACAAAAAATGAGCTAAAACTTAGTCTAAAAATTCCAGGTAAATATAATTTATCAAATGCCTGTGCGGCTTTTTCAGTGGGAATTTTGCTGGGTCTTGATCCATTTTTGATTAGACAATCATTAAGTAATTACAAAGGAGTTGGAAGAAGGCAGGAGTATTTAGGTCAATATAAGGGAGCATATGTATACACTGATTTTGGACATCACCCAACCGAAATTAAAGTGACTGTAAATGGAATCAGAGAAAAATATCCTGAAAAAAGGATTGTTTTAATTTACCAGCCACATATGTTTTCAAGAACTAAACATTTGTTTGATGATTTTGTTGAAGTTTTAAGAAATCTCGATGTTGAGCAGATTTTTATTTTAGATATATATCCATCAAGAGAGGTTGACACAGGGATTGTGAGTAGCAAAGAGCTAGCTGATGCTATTGACAAAAGAACGGTAAAATATTTAGGTCCTAAAAAAGAGGTGGAAAATTTTTTGAAGCTGGTGATAAGAAAAAATGATGTTGTGATATTTATGGGGGCTGGGGATATAGATAAGATTGCCAGAAGGATTGCTGATGAAAATTGATAACAGGTTTGAAAAAAAGAAAGTTTTAATATTAGGATTGGGATTAAACGAAGGTGGAGTTGGAGCTGCTAGGTTTTTTTCTAAGGCCGGAGCGAAAGTAAGAGTAACTGATATAAAATCAAAGGAGGATTTAGAGCAGTCACTTAAAGCACTCGAGGAGTACAAAGATATTGAATATACATTAGGTGAGCACAAGTATGAGGATATTGATTGGGCAGATATCATCATAAGAAACCCAGCACTAAGACCTGATAATCCCTACAGACAATATGCTCAAAAGGCGGGGAAAAGAGTTGAGCTTGATATGGGTATTTTGCTGGATTTTATAGATTCAAAAAAAGTTATAGGTGTAACAGGAACAAAGGGTAAATCAACTACTACATCGCTTTTATACAAGATATTGCAAGAGGCTCAGAAAAAAGTGGTTTTTGCAGGAAACATTGGTAAAAGTGTTTTGGATGTCTTAGACGTAATTGATGAGGATCATTTATTGTTGCTTGAGATTTCCTCATTCCAGCTGGAGGCATGGCAAGAGCATAAAGTATCACCTCATTGGGCGCTAATTACAAATATTTACCCTGACCATTTAAATTACCATTATGATTTCGAGGATTATGTAAGGGCTAAAAAGGTAATCGCTGACTTCCAAGAGGATAAGGATATTTTGTTTTTGAGAAAGGATGATCCGGTTACGACTTCAGATGATTTCAAAGAGACAATTTTAAGCCAGATAAAATTCTTTTCAAAGGATGATTTACCAGATGGATTTAAACCAGAACTTAAGGGTGATCATAATTTAGATAATATTGCAGCGTCAGTGGCCCTTGCTAAGGCATTAGATGTTCCTGAAAAGATAGCTTTAAGCGCAGCTAAGGAATTTAAAGGAATAGAGTTTAGATTAGAACTTATAAAACAGTTAGGACAATTAAAAATTTACAATGATTCTGCCTCTACTAATCCTGACTCCTCAATTCAAGCTCTGAAAGCTTTGCCAAATTCTATCCTGATTGCGGGAGGAATGAATAAAAATTTAGTTTATAAAGATTATGCCTATTGGATAGATAGATTAGCAACTGAGGTATATTTTTTAGAAGGAAGTGCCACTGAGGAAATTAAGTTTTATTTAAAAGACAAAGAAAAGATGAGAAGCACGTATCGTGACTTAAGAACACTTTTACAAGATTTGAAGAAAAGTGAAATGGGATCAAAAACTGTTCTTTTTTCTCCGGGAGCAACATCTTTTAATCTATTTGATAATGAATTTGATAGGGGCAGAAAGTTTAATAAAGCAGTCAAGGAGGTTTTTGAATAAATGTATATAAATATTAATGGTCAGAATATTTATTACCAAAAGGTTGGTCAGGGAAAAGATCTAGTTTTGCTCCATGGTTGGGGACAGGATGTATCAAGCTGGTGGGGAGTAATTGATTCTTTAAAAAGTGATTTTACACTTTGGATGATTGATCTGCCTGGATTTGGCAGAAGTGATCTAGAAAAGGATTTTAAAGTTTTAGATTATGCAAATCTTGTCAGTGAATTTATTAAGCTGAATAAGATAAAGCAGCCTCATCTACTGGGCCATTCTTTAGGAGGAAATATCTCTATAAAACTTGCTTCCAGAAATGGAGAATTAATTGATAAGCTGATTTTGGAGGATAGTTCTGGGATTAGACCACAGAAAAGTTTATCCAAGGTGTTGATATTACCTTTGGCTAAGTTTTTTCATTATTTTGTACCTGAATGGTTTGGTTTTAAAGAAAAGATTCGAAGAAGATTTTATCAGGCAGTAGAGGCAGATTATATTAATGCAGGTAATCTTAAAAACACACTGACTAATATTTTAAGTGAGGATTTATCTGATGAACTAAATAAAATAAAAAATGACACACTTATTTTGTGGGGTCAAAATGATAAGGCAGTATCTTACAAATATGGAGTACAGATGTATAAAAATATTCCCAATTCTAGGATTGAGATCTTGGATAATTTGGGACATTTTCCTCATTTAGAAAACCCAGCACAATTTGTTTATTATGTTAAAGATTTTTCATAAAGCACTACCTATATTTGATCAGTTATATATCTTTCAACTGTTTGAGTATCAGATTGGGGACTTTTTAAAATGGTTTATTAAACATCCCTTCAAAAGAAATTTACAAAAAAAACATTCTTTAGAGTTTACGTCAAAGATATTTTTACTTTTGGGGATAAGTCTGATACTCCAAATTTTTACATCAATAGTGCTTTCCATAATTTTTTTTAAGTCAGTTGATATATTTTTGATCTTTGTTCTTTTTTTGTATGTGCAAATTTTATCTCCAATTTTTATCATTTTTAGTCAGTTGATGATCTTACCTTTAGAGATTCATCAGAAGGAGAAAATAATTGGATATGCAAGTGGCAAAAGATCTAAACTTGGAAATTTGATTGTTGTAGCAATTACTGGAAGTTATGCAAAAACTTCAACTAAAAATATACTTTACACACTGTTATGGAAAGATTTTAGAGTGGTAAAAACTCCCAAAAGTTTTAATACTTTAATTAGTGTTGCGAGATCAATGATAGAACTTTTAAAACCTAACACTGAAATTTTTCTAGCTGAGATGGATGCATATCACATAGGAGAGATTGATAAGCTAGCTAAACTTGTTAAGCCTAATATGGGAATTATTACCTCAATTGCGCCACAGCATTTAGAGAGATTTGGATCTATGGAAAAATTGGCAGCAGCCCAATTTGAAATAGCTGCAAATTTACCTTCAGATGGAGTTCTTTTTTTAAACAGTTCAAATTCTTGGATAATGAAACTTGAGGGAGAGTATAGTGTGCAAAAGGTCTTTTTTAATGAGGGAATAAATAGTCAAGCATATGCGACTGATATTAGTGAAGATGAAAAAGGATCGCATTTTAAAATGAAAACAAAAAAAGGAGAGATAGAAATTGATCTGCCTTTGATTGGTTTGCATCACATTTCCAATTTTTTAGCAGCCGCTTCTGTTGCTATTGAGCTGGGTTTATCTCTTAAAACGATTGCTCAAAGAGCAAGTCTAGTTTTGCCTACAGAACACAGACTGGAAATAAAAAAAGTGGGTGAATTGACTATTATAGATAACACATACAACACAAATCCCGAAGCTAATCGGGCTTCACTCAAGCTGTTAGATGACATTAATGGAAGCAAAAAAATCGTTATTACTCCTGGGCTAATTGAGCTAGGAGATAGGAAAGCGGAGGAGAATCAGGATTTTGCCCAAAGAATGTCGCAAATTGCAGATGAGATCATTGTTGTAGGGGAGAATGCAAAGAAATACTTACTGAAGGGACTAAAGTTAGCAAACTACCCAACCGAAAAAATTCACCTGGTCGAGAGCACCCAAAAAGGAATGGAACTTTTGGGGGGAATTGCTTTGCCTGGAACAGTGGTTTTAATTGAAAATGATTTACCCGATCAATATTTTTAAGTATTTACTTTTTTGATCCAGAAGATAAGGCCATCTGGGATAGTAAGCCTGATTCAAAGATGTACTGGGTTTTACTTCTATCTTGGGCTCTTTCTAAGGCAAATTCTATAAGTTTATCTAAAAGTTCTGGGTAGGTGAGAGTGCCGGAGTCTTTAAAGGGATTGGGAGTTTTTTCCCAAAGGTAAAAGGAAAGCGACCCCGGGATTGGATTGACCTCATTTATCCAAAACTTTTCTTTTTTCTTATCTACAAAGTAATCAACCCGGATAACCCCACAGCCGTCAAAGGATCTAAAAACCTGTTTTGTTGCCTCTTGAATCTCTTTGACTAACTTTTCAGGAATTGGAGCTGGAATCACCCGAGTTAAAGAGGCCATACCAGATCCTTTTGCACCTTTTCCGCCTCTTTGATATTTATCCTCAAAGCTTAGAATTTCTGACGTGGCAACGGGCATCTCACAAACTGATGCATAAATTTCTCTGTACCCTATGGCAGAGCAATTAACTTCAATGCAATCCTCGAAGCTTTCTTCAATCAATATTTTTTCGGAATAGGTTGCAGCAACCTCAATTGCAAAAGAGAGAGAATCTTCATCGGTTGCTTTATTAATACCAATGCTTGATCCCACTGTTGCGGGTTTAACAAACATAGGAAATTTTAAATTGCTTTGGATCTGCTTTAATAAATCCTGCTGATTTTTAAGCCATTCATTCCTGGGAAACCAAAAATACTTACCCACATTTAAGCCCATTTCCTTATAAATAGCTTTCTGAGGAACTTTATCCATGGTAATGGCACTTCCCATAACGCTTATTCCAACATAAGGAACTTGCATCATGTCAAACATGCCTTGGATCCGACCGTCTTCTCCAAATGTGCCATGGAATAGAGGGAAGGCTACATCGATAGGCGTAAATTTAGGAACTAATTTAGGAATAAGAAATCCAGGCTGATTATCTTTTCGGGTTGCAGTTTGCTCAGGAATTGAAAGAAGGAGAGAATCCAAGTCTTTATAATTTTTTATATCTAAAAATTTTGGATCTGAGAAGAATTTTCCCTGCTTGGATATATAAAATGGGATTACTTCATATTTTTCTTTGTCTAATTGTTTATATGCTTGGATAGCGCTTATGACAGAGACTTCATGCTCAACACTTCTGCCTCCAAAGAATAAACCAACTCTTAATTTATTGCTCATGCAAAAATTATACATTAAAAGAAGTGAATAGGGCACAGACCATAAAAAAGATCCCATAAGCCTTGCACTTGGATCGTTTGATAGGTATAATGGATAGGCCCTAAAAAGGGCTTTTTAATGCCTTCAAAGAATGGATAACGACACAACAGCAACACCTCCAAATAGCCCAAATATAGGAAGAATCCAGGATGCGCCCTTAATTGATGAGATGCAAACCTCGTACTTGGCATATGCTATGAGTGTTATTGTGTCTAGAGCTTTGCCGGATGTTAGGGACGGATTAAAGCCAGTTCAGAGAAGAATTATTTATGCGATGAATCAGGTTGGATATCACCACTCTGGCAGATTTCAAAAGTGTGCCTCTGTAACAGGTGAAGTAATGAAAAACTATCACCCTCATGGAAATATTCCAATTTATGATGCTTTAGTGCGTATGGCTCAGGATTTTACTATGCGCTATCAGATGATCGATCCCCAAGGAAATTTTGGATCTATTGATGGGGATCCACCAGCTGCAGAAAGGTATACAGAGTGTAGATTGGCGGCTATTGCTGAGGAGCTACTAAGAGACATTAATAAAGATACTGTAGATTTTGTTGATAACTACTCAGGAACTACTCGAGAGCCTAATGTTTTACCCTCAGTCATTCCCAATTTACTATTAAACGGAGCAGCGGGTATTGCTGTAGGAATGGCAACTCAAATTCCCCCTCATAACTTAGGTGAGATATCTGATGCCTTAACCTATATGCTTGATCACCCTCAAAAGGAAGCTAAAAAAGACGCAGCGGCAGCAGATGAAGTTAAAGAAGAAGCAACAGCGCCAGAGGTAGCAGAAGAGTCAACGGGAATGTTTGGTCAAGTTAGTGATATTTCAAAAGATCCGACAGCTTTTAAATCTGAGGCAACTGTTGAAGATTTAATGCAATTTGTTAAGGGTCCGGATTTTCCAACGGGTGCTTCTATTTATGACATAACTGAGATTCAAGCTGCATATGCTACTGGTAAAGGAAGAATAGTTATGAGAGCTAAGGCTGATATTGAGGAAACAAAGGGCGGGCGATTTGACATTATCGTTACTGAATTACCTTACCAGGTAAATAAGGCTCTTTTGATCGCCAAGATTGCGGATTTAGTTAAGGATAAAAAAATTGATGGCATATCTGACTTAAGAGATGAGTCTGATAGAAGAGGAATGAGAGTTGTTGTTGAACTCAAAAGAGATGCAAAGCCTCAATCTGTACTAAACAATCTTTATAAGCACACACCAATGCAATCGGTGTTTAACGTTAATATGGTGGCTTTATCTGATGGTGTGCCTCATTTGATGACTTTAAAAAGAGTTCTCGAAGAATTTATCCATCACAGACAAATTGTAATCAGACGACGCACTGAATTTGAATTAAAAGAAGCTCGAGCCAGGGAGCATATTCTGGAGGGATTAAAAATTGCTGTAGATAATATTGATGCTGTTATCAAGTTAATTCGAGAAAGTAAGGATGCAGATACTGCTCGAACTAATTTAATGGAGAAATTTAAATTGTCTTTGATCCAGTCTCAGGCAATTTTAGATATGCAGTTAAGAAGACTGGCTGCTTTGGAAAGGTTAAAGATTGAGGAGGAATTAAAAGCTGTTAAAGAGTTGATTGAATACTTATTGGATTTATTGGCTCATCCAGAAAAAATTCTAAAAGTGGTTAAGGAAGAAACACTAAAAATTAGAGAAAAGTATGCAGACGACAGAAGAACCAGAGTTTATAAGCAAAAGGTGGGTGAGTTTTCTGAGGAGGATTTAGTAGCAGATGAAACAACTATTGTGACTGTGACTCAAGGGGGTTATGTCAAAAGGCAGGCTCCTAATTCATTTAGAACACAAAATAGGGGAGGAAAAGGCGTATCAGGAATTACCACCAAAGAAGAGGATGCTGTTGGGCATATTTTTTATACCAGAACTTTAGATAATATTTTGTTCTTTACAGATAGAGGACGAGTTTTCCAGCTTAAAGTATGGGAGATGCCAGAGGCTTCAAGAACTGCTAAGGGTCAGGCAATTGTGAACTTGATCAACATTGAGCAAGGTGAAAAGATTACGGCTATTTTAACAACTAAAGCCAAAGATAAAACTAAATTCCTGTTTATGTGTACTGAACAAGGAAATGTTAAGAAAACATCAATTGAAGAGTATGCTAATATCCGCAAAAATGGCCTTATTTCTATTAAATTAGATGCAGGAGATACACTTAGATGGGTGGTTCCAACAACAGGCTCTGAGGACGTGATTATTGTTTCAAGACAAGGACAATCTATCAGATTCTCAGAAACCCAAGTAAGACCAACTCACAGAGATACCTCAGGCGTGCGGGGAATTGCTCTGGTTAAATCTGATGAGGTTGTTTCAATGAACTTAGTGGCTAACTCTGAGGAAGAGTTAGTTGTGATAATGGAAAATGGATTGGGTAAAAAGACTAAAATTAGTGCCTGGAAGAAGCAAGGTAGAGGAGGAACAGGTATAAAAGCAGCTCAAGTAACGGACAAGACAGGTTTGATTGTTACAGCCGAGATGATTGATGATTCTTATGACACGCTAGTTTTGACATCTAATAAGGGACAGCTAATTAAACTCAATTTAAAAGATGTCCCAACCCTCCAAAGACAAACACAGGGAGTGATTCTGATGAGGGTCAGATCAGGGGAGAAAGTTGCTGCGGCAACTGTTGTATCTTCTAAAGAAAGATCTACTGAGGGGACGGATCTAGCAAATGAAGCCGTTAAATCAACCGTTGCCATAGAAACAGAATAAATTCCCACTACACAAAGGCTCGTCTTTTAGTTAATCTAATATAATGAAGATATTTAAATTTAATAGAGCGGAAGATCGAATCTCAACAATTGGAATTTTATATTTTATGTTTGGCTTTGTGTTTGCTTCTCTTTATGCAATTTATTATCACTGGCCTTTAATTGGATTTTTATCTCCAGGGTTTTGGGCAGTGAGCTTTACGTGGCCATTTCAAGCTGTCGGCTTTATAAGAGATTTAATGTATTTTGGTATAGCAGGGAAACCCTTTTAATATCCACTGATTAATGAATAATAGATTACCCAAGGTCGGGGCTCATGTATCCGCGGCTGTTTCCTTAGAAAGAAGTTTTGATAAGGCTTTGGAAATTGGGGCTGATTGTACACAATTTTTTATCTCTCCTCCTCAGCAGTGGGCTCAAACTATTCACAACACAGAAGAGATTGAAAGATATAAAAAGAGAAAAGACGAAACTCAAATTGGGCCAAATTTTATCCATGGAACTTACTTAATCAATTTAGGGACACAAGATGCAGCGCATCTTCAAAAATCCACTGATTGGCTTGTTTATGGTTTGAAAATTGCTGAGTTACTAGATGTTAGGGGAGTAATATTTCACACGGGTTCGCATAAGGGAGTTGGGTTTGAGAGTGTTCTCGATCAGGTTTCGAGTAGTTTAAAAAATGTTTTAGAGAAGGCCCCGGGTCAGACTTTTATAATTCTGGAAAATTCTGGAGGCGGTGGGGGATCGATTGGTCGAAACTTTAAAGAGTTAGGCCTAATTTTAAAAGCAGTTGATAACCCCAGAGTTAAGGTCTGTATGGACATCCAGCATGCATATGCCACGGGATATGATTTAAAAACACCGACTGGATTAAATAGTGCACTTGATGAGTTTGAAAGGGAAATAGGAATGGATAATTTGGCTGCAATGCATGCAAATGACTCAAAAACAGAACTTAATTCCTCTAAAGATAGGCATGAAAATATTGGTGAGGGGTTTATAGGGAAAGAGGGATTTGAAAATATTATTAATCATCCTTTATTAAAGCTAGTGCCCTTTATTCTGGAGGTTCCGGGGATTTTAAAAAAAGGACCTGATAAAGAAAATGTCTCATTGCTTAAAGGATTAATTAAGGATTAAAATATAGTTAGTGAGAATATTAGTATCATTGTTTCTTAATGCATTAGCTCTGGTCATAACAGCTAATTTAGTACCAGGATTTCATATAGACAGTTTACAGACTGCTGTTGTGGCAGCGATTATAATTGCCATTATTAATACCTTTATTAAACCTATTTTGCTTTTTCTAACAGCACCCTTAACTTTAATTACCTTAGGGTTATTTATATTCGTTATCAATGCTATTGTTTTATATATCGCTTCAGCATTTGTTCATGGATTAAGAATAGATGGATGGCTGACAGCTATTGTGGCAGCAGCTATTTTGTCTGTAATATCAACTGTTTTATCGATGCTAGTTAAAGATATTTCTGGATCCAAGTAAACTCTTTATTACTCTTCTCGGGTTTTGCCATGAAAGGCTTTGTGTATATCCTTTAGGTGTTTGTTGGTGATATGGGTATAGACTTGGGTTGTTGAGATTGAGCTGTGGCCTAACATTTCCTGAACTGATCTAATATCAGCTCCATTCATCAAGAGGTCGGTTGCAAAATTGTGCCTTAAGGTGTGTGGGGTGGCCTTAATAGACAAACCAGTTTTTTTAACATACTTTTCTACAATTCTTTCTACGGAACGCACAGAAATACGCATGAGTTCTCCTTGGTTAGTAGGATCCACCTTTCCCTGGAAGCGGATAAAAAGGGGGAGATAATCATCGTCACGGAAGGCTAAATATCTACCTATCCATTCGGAGGCTGAATCAGATATAAAAACAACTCGCTCTTTGCCTCCTTTACCTACGATTCCAAACTCTTTTCTTTCCAAGTTTATTTGATCACGATTCAAAGAAACGAGTTCAGAGACTCTCAGACCAGTTGAGAAAAAAAGCTCTAAAATAGCTCTGTCCCTCATACCTTCTTTAGAATTGGTGTCCGGTGAGGTTAATAATTTTTCCAAAGCATCTTCATCTAGTACTTTAAGAGGGGAGGGGTCTTGCTCACCAAGCTCAACTTTTTCAGCTGAAAGGGTTTTTATATCTATTCTTGCTAAATATCTTAAAAAAGCGCGTAAGGCGATCATGAAAAAGTTCTGGGTTTTTCTTTTTAAATTTTGATCTGTTTTTGGATCAATAAATCGAGCAAGATAAAGCCTATACTTTCTGATCATGGCAAGATCAATGCTTTCTGGATTTATATCACCTGCAAAATCTATAAAACGCTTGAGGTAGTGATCATAGTTTTGGATCGTTTTCTGAGAAACGTTTTTTTCAAGTTCAAGGTATTCTAAAAAATCAGTAGTTAGCTCGGAAATTAAAGGCATAAATTAGCTTAAAATTATAGTAGTACAAGCCCCAAAATCCCTAATAGAATCAATGTTCCACCTGAGGCTACAATAAGAATCGTGTTGTCCAAGAATCCAGGAGTTTTTCCTCCACCAGTGTAACAATCGATAGTAGTACAGTTTCCTGAAGAACTAGAGTCATTTACGCCCCCTCTACCACCAAAACTCGTTGTTGTATTAGTTGTACCATTTAGAGTTCCGCCTGTTCCTCCCACGATTGAATTTGTGGTTCCATTGGTTGATCCGTTTGAGCCACTGTTGGGGTTAGAAGCGGAAACACTAGAGGAGCAAGGACCGGAACCAACTGTGAAATTTGCGTCTGTTACTGCGGTCAGTTTATCGGCAATTGTGCCTCTTTCTACAACGTTTGTATCTGTGGTTTTGGATTTATCATTTGGGTCAAAATCAAATTTTAAGGCCGCTGAGGCCCCACTGCCGGCGTCTCCCACCACAGTGAAGTTGATTGTAGCGAAAGTTCCTTGCCCGCTAAAAGGAGCAGAAACAGAAGAGATACCGGAGATACTTATTTTTTTACCATTTGAATCAACTGAGTTACCTGGGTAATCTGAGTAGATCGTTCCATTTTTAATCGAACTAGTGGTTGCAGAAAGAACTGCAGGATCATAAAAAAGAATCACATCAGTTCCATCAGTTTGAGTGCCTTGTGTATCTAAATCTATGTTTACTGCAAGCGTACAGCCTTTATTAACTGTTCCGCTAGAGGGAGCTAACTTCAAAGTTGCTGCGCTGGCTAAAACTGGGCTCGAAAGAAGCCAGGCGAGGAGGGGGACTATAAGCAGATTTTTGAATATATTCCTCATTGATTTATCTTACAACTATCACAACTGGTTGTGTATAGAGCGTCAAAAGAACATATTTTATTAATTGTTGTGCCAGATGTGCAGTTTTGAGTCCCAACTTTACCTTCATTGTTTCGGCAATATTGGGTGTACCCTGAGCATTTATTATTTGGGGATGATGAGGTTTGGGCAGATGCATTTCCAATATTTAGTGTAACATTTTTTACCTCTGATAGCATATCGTGGCTTACACCGGACTCAACGATGTTGGAGTCTGTGGTTGATCCTGGGCTAAACTGAACCTTTATCTCTGACTTGCCTTCTTTTTTGGCTTTGAAATTAATTGTGGCAAACTCTCCAATTCCATTAAAGCCCTCTTTGCCAGGAGAGGAGATTCCCGAAATTCTGATTAGGCCTTTGGTATTATCAACATCTGAAACAGGATAATCAGTGTATATTTTGCCCCGAGTGATGGAGCTTGCTGACACACTTAACAAACTAGGATCAAATTGGAGAATAAGATCGGTGCTATCGGAATATTTTCCACCAGTGATGATTCTAATTTTAAGGGGAATAGTTTCAGTGGTAGTAAAATTTTGCTTACCTGTATCTAATATTATTTTTGATTGAGAGATAGGGAATATGGTTTTAGTTTGCCTAGATGGGGAAATAAAGCTTCTGACCCCTAAAATTATTTCAACGAGAATGATGAAGCCTAAAATAATGAAAACAAAGTTTGAGGAGAGATTTTTAGGTTGAAAGTTGGGCAATTTAGAGGTTGGGGTAGTACCTGGAGCAGCTGGCTTATTAAAGATTAAAGAATCGGCAGTAGTCATATTTTATGGAGTTATGTTTGTTGGTATTGGCTCATTTGTTTTTCCAAAATCATATCTCATACAAGCCCAATCAAATGAGTTTACAAGCCCGTCTTGGTTGAAATCGGCAGAGTAGGCTTTTGTTGGCTCGGTTGATGCAATCCATTGTTGTGTCAGCAAAGATCTGTCAGCAGTATTAATAATACCATCGGCCAATGTAGGAGCGATATCTCCAATTGGAAGGATAAATGGAGAACCATCAGGAGCTGTTATAACAGATGTCCCAGCGGAGGCTGTAAATAGGGCATTTCTTCTTAATGAGTGGGGTGCCTGCAAAGAGATAGCATAGATATGCTCCGCTTGAAGTTTAGTTTTTAATCCATCGATAATTCCATTATCGTCAATCTTGGCAGTTTCTTCTACTTTAGCTCCGTTTTCATCAACAATTGTAACTTTAACATTATCTACAGCAAAATGGTTCTCGTCTCTGCAGAAAACTCTAGCGCCGAGTGTTATAACAGAGGAGTCAATTCGACAAGGAATATCTTCAGATTCTACAGTATCATCACGCGTTACTTTTACTTTAAATGTCTGCGTTTGATCAGTTGGAAGTTCTGGTTTTTTGATTATTCCAGTAATGTTTTCATTCTTCCATTCCAGTATATCCATATCACCTCCATCAGAAGTTAATTGTCCGGATTTAGAACCAAATTGATCACCATTTATAATGACTTTGACATTTTGCTTATCAATACTATCGATATTACAACTAATGCTAGAGACAATTGGACCTTTGTCGCTCACCGTTATTGTAAGGGAGTCTTTTTTGGTCTCGCCTGTGGGGGAAACAAACTCAACCCATATTTGTCTCACTCCAGGAGTATCATCAGCTAATGTAAAATTTGTAGTTGTTGGGTCATCAACGTATGGGCGCCAGGTGGCTTGAGACAAGCCACTTTCTGATTCTGCTAAGCGATAGGATAAAATTCCCGGTACATTTCCTGGGCTGCTAGGATGAGGGCTAGATCCAGAAGGCGAGGGTGTAGATTCGCTAGAGGGCAGGGGAGAGGAGGCTCCTGAAGGTAAAGGGGTTGAGTTACCGGAGGGGCAAGGGGTAGAACTAGGCGCAGAACTTGGGGCAGCGCTAGGGGAGGGAGAAGGATCTTTACCGATACAAACTCGATTTATGCACTTACCACCTTGGGTCTTACATTGATGGTCGGTTTTACAGGATTTAGGGGTTGAGTTAGTTGAACCTGTATCGTTAGTGTCATCGGTTGAACCACTGCCACCTTCACTTGCATCATTTGCTGAAACTTTGAATCTATCTACTACAAAATTTGAGATATTTTGTTTTATCCCATTAAAAAATGTCAGCAAAGAGAAAGGTGGTGCTTTGCTGTTGCCATTTGTTAAGCAAGGTGACAAAGAGGCAGATGGGGCAGGTTGCGAAGGTGAAGACTTAAGGGCACACCTTTTATTAACACATATAAGCAAATCATTATTACAAGCAGAATCTTTATTGCAACTTTTATTTAAATTTTGAATATTGTTTGATGAGGAGGTAGTAGGGGAGGCATTATTAAACCCACGCTCCTCAGTTTGCGCATAAGCCTGAGGAATTAATTTTAATAGCTTATTTTGGAAGAAGGCTGTGAGGGAAGAGAGGGGATTCATAGCCGTAGGTTTAGCAGGAACTGGGGGAATGTTAGCTAAGTCTGTTGGAATAGCGCAAGCCGGGTTGTTTGCATTATTACTTTCATCTTCTATAGCTTGATTTCCATTGTTTTGACAAGCACCCGATGAAGAAAGGGAATCACAAATAACTATTTTGCCGTCTCTCCTGTCCTGATTGTTATTTATTTTATTTGCAATATAAATATTTTTGGTACCGTTGGCATCGGCAATTCCTACATCTCCATTGTTTTCAGTTGTATTAAAACATACCGAGTTATTAGAGTTAGGGAACTCAGTTCGGTTATCGCTTTTTAAACTTATTCCAACATTTTTATTATTGGAGGATGTATTGCTTAGAATTCTATTATTTTTAATTCCAATATCGACTCCAAGTTCAAGGTTTATGGAAGCATTCTTTTTCTCTGCAAATTTACTTCTATTGTTATTTGTAGCCGTACAATGGTCTATAACATTATTACTACCAGCCCAAATTTCTATACCTCCACCAAAATTATTAGAGACATTACATTCGCTCACCCTGGTATGTTCCACACCTTTACCTTTGTTATAAGAAAAAAGAATACCACTTTGTCCAAAGTCTGTAGCTTTTACTCTATAAACAAATCCATTACTAAAATTCTTAAACTGTAAACCAGCACAGCATCGATCAACTGATCCATCACTATTTCTTTTTTCGGAATCAATTCCAGCTCCTTTTAGCGTTAAATCTCTAACAACAATTTTAGTTGTGCCTGTATTAATATCATTGGCTATGAGAGGGTCAGTTTGGACTGGAAAAGTTGAGGCTTGTTGAAGTATCGTGTTGTCCATCCCGTCTCCAAAAACAGTAGTATTTGAATATATAGTTAGTTTTTTATCAACTATATAAGTTCCAGCTGGGATATAGACAGCTCCTCCAGTTGTTTTTAGACTCGTTAGTGCATTCTGAATATCTGTTCCTGTATGACCGTTAACACGAATTGTGTGAGCTACATTACTAGCTGAGGCGGCTGGAGAAGGTGAACTCGAAGAAGATGATGAGGCAGGAGAAGGAGAAGTAGAGGGGTCTTCGCTTGAAGAGGGCTCTGGGGTATTGGTTGCAACGAAAGGCGAGATTATCTGCAAGGGGACATCTTTGCAAATAATAACTTTGGTTCCATTTCTTTCTGCCACACAACTACCATCTATTAATTGTATAAATTCTCCGGCTGCGCGTGAAAAAAATATCTGATTATGCCTTGCTAGATTTATACCCAAAGGGATGGCTAAAACAATTACTAATAATAAAAGTGTATTAAGGACGTTGCGTCTATTTTTAAAAAAGTTCCTTATATCATCCATATGCTATTTCTATAATCCGACAATTTGTGAAAATAGTCAACGTAAGGAATTTATATTGTACGACATCGAAGGTGTGGACCAATTAACACACTAAAAAGTCTTTAAATGGGTTTAGTACCTCGAATTAAGGTACAAAAAAGTTAGAAAAAAACAAAAGAAACTTTATTGTTAGATGATCATTAAATTAGGAGTTTATATTGATTTGGAATTGATGGTTTGGGGTTATCAAGACCATCATTTATATGTTAATAATCGTGCCTAAATACAAGCCTCAAAAAGGCCCCTAAAACGGCTTCTGTAGGGAGGGGATGCCCAGTTAGCCATCTCAAGTTTAGGCTGTCCTACAGGGCTAATCATAAACATCAGTTTTGCCAGGAAAGGATTAAAGAGAAGGAAATTATTATCTAAAAAATGACCAAAAATGAGGCTAAATAAGTGCCATGCAAATCTGTCTTATTTTAGGTACATCGGTACCCTCAAATCGAGCCTGATGGGTGCCCCCTGAGGTGCACCTTTGTCGTCGCATAAGATACATTGTACGACGTCAAAGATATGAGTAAACAACTAGATCAATATATGATAAGGGAGCTACAGCTAGGAGGCTACAAATAGGCACATATACAAGGAGCGCTAATGCTTATAGTAGCTGCTGCCACTTGGTTTACTTTTGATATGCTTTTTAGGTACCTTATAATTTTTCACGATATGCTGTTAAAATGCAGAAGTCGTAATTGTAAGGAGAGGAAGATAGTACTCCTCCGCTACATTTGGCTTTTTTTGAGGCTAAATGAAGCTAGATTTTTGTCTTTATAACGCCCTATTGTTCCTCTGATTTAAGTCCTATAGTTTTTGTTGTTTAAGGCTGCTAACTATATCACACTATATCTTTTCACGCTCCTACTCCTCTACCCAGTCCATGATGTCGCAAAAAAAACTGTTAGTAGGATCATGATTCCAATAAATGAATCTACAGCTACGGTTGGGAATGTTAATTTATCCTTTTGATGCTCTGTTAGGATGCTCAGCATCGTGCCTAGCTGTGTTGACAATGCTAAGGTCCAGAAGCTTGGAGCAAGGGGCCAAAAAGACAGTGCTACTCCACTCTCTGCCATTAAGGTTGATATAACTAAAGCATACATAATAACTGCTACATCAATTTTATCCATCTCTATTGACCAAAAAACTGGCAGGATCAAAATGAAGCTAATTACAAACACTGCTACCCCATTCCAGTAAAAAGGCAAATTAAGCGCATATAGATCAACAAATAATAAGAAGGCAGTAAAAATGCTAAAAACAAAGCTGGTAATTGATGCTACCCTAGCTAGTGGAATGTTTCTAATTGAGGCTACATTAAATATGTTTTGAGAAAGCAAAATTAAATAAAAGGAAACACCAAAGCTGACAATAACTGGAAGCCTGGAGAGCCACCTATTTGGCAGCAAAAAGTAGAAACTGGCTATGGCGACTGTAAAAAGGGTTGGTAGAACAAGCAAAAGTATAGCTTTTGTCTTAGTCATCCCCTCCCAAAGGGCCCAAAGAGATAAAAGGTAAGCCATTGCGCCAAGGCCAACAATAATCCTAAGTTGAATGAAGATAAAATTTGTAACCTGGGTTGAGATTAGCAGTCCAATTGTAAGAAGGACTGTTGAGATGATTATTTTTTCTCGTTTTTTTAAACCTAGGTTGAGCATTACTTTGCAGCAAGTTTTAGTACATGACAAATGGCAATTGCGAGAGCATCTGTTGCATCATCCAGATGGCCCCCTTTAGGAGCAACTAGACTTTTTCTTTTGTGACCAGCTTTCCCTAACCATTTGCGGACCGCTTCATGGACTTGTTTTTTATCTGATCTGCCGGACCCTGCTACCATTAGTTTTACTTGTAATCCGGTATAGTCTTGAATCGGTATATTATATTTGGCCATAGAAAGCATTATCACTCCCCTAGCCTGGCCCACAGAAATAGCGGTTCTGGTATTAGCTCCAAAAAAAAGCATTTCGATAACTGCCTGGTCTGGCTTATATTTTTCAATAATGGAATTTAACTCATTGTGAATTAAAAGCAGCCTCTCTTGCATTATTAAGTCCTTGGAGGTGGAAATGTTACCATAGGCTATTAATTCAAGATCATACTGGAATTCCCTATTTAAAATGTCATCAGGAATATTGATTACTCCATAACCCGTGGTGGCAGTTCCGGGATCAATCCCCATTATTATCATAATTTAATTGCTTAGTAAGCTTTCCGGGATATCAAAATTTGAGTACACTTTTTGGATATCGTCATGGTTTTCAAACCTGTCTGCTAGCCCTAATACTTTTTCTGCCTGCTCTTTATCTGTTATCTCAACTGTAGTTGTTGGTTTATACACAATTTCTGCTGATTCTACTTTAAAGCCCTGTTGAGTAATTTTATTACTCAATGAGTTTAGGTCAGCTACTTCGGTATATATAAGATACTTTTGAACTCCTTCATCGTCAAAATCTTCGACGTCTAATACTCCTAAATCGATTAGCTCAAGAAGTTCTTCATCCTTATTTGTGGGGTTTTTGGACTGAGCTATAATCTCTCCTTTTTTATCAAACATAAAGGAAACACTCCCTTGTGTAGCCATGGCTCCACCTGAGCGGTCAAAGAGGTTTTTAACTTCAGCTAGGGTTCTTAATTTGTTATCTGTTAGCCCTTCTACTATATAAGCTACCTTAGCAGGTCCATAACCCTCATAGAACACCTCTTCTAGGGTTTGACCTGGTAGCTTACCAAGACCTTTGTCTATTGCCCTCTGGATGTTTTCTTTAGGCATGTTGACACCTCTAGCTGTTTCAACTGCAATTCTTAATCTTGGATTGCTATCTATATCCCCTGAACCTCCTTGTTTAGCGGCTTGAGTGATTAGATTTCCGAGCTTTGTAAAAGTCATGCCTCTTTTAGCATCAGCGGCACCTTTTGCTCTTTTTATAGTTGACCATTTTGAATGTCCTGACATAATGTGTTTTTTAAGGAACTAGCACCAGCTATTATCTGCCAAAGCTCGTTTTTTTTCAACCTAAGCTTTGGAGTTTTTTGGTGTTGACAATTAATACACTGCTCCCCTAAAATGGCGTATCAATGGATAACGACCCAACAGTTGCCGAGTTGTACAGATTGGCACTCGACGCTGCATTAAACTGCAATTGGGAGAAAGCAATCGAGCTAAATCTCAAACTTCAGCAGTTAAATCCCGAAAAAACTGACTGCTTAAATAGACTAGCTAAAGCCCATTTTGAATTGGGTAATTATTCTCAAGCAAAAAAGTTGTATCAAGAGGTTTTAGATTTAGATCCTTATAACTCTATCGCTCAAAAAAATCTAAAAAAAGTGTCTCTGTTTAAGAAAAATAACGATGATCCCAAAAAAGGTAATGGTTTCCACGAAGTTAGTATGCTCCTCTCCCCTTCCCTATTTGTTGAAGAACCTGGGGTAACAAAAATAGTGAATTTAGTTAAAGTGGCTGAGCCTCAAAAACTGTTAACTTTATCATCCGGAACATTAGTTACTTTAGTTGTTAAAAAAAGAGGAATTGTTGTTTATGACATGAATAACACCTATTTAGGAGCTCTCCCTGATGATAGTGCCCATCATATGCAAAAGCTAATTAAGGGCGGAAATAAATATCAGATTATTATAAAGTCTGTAAAACAAAATGGGTTGGCTATTTTAATAAGGGAAGTTTATCGTTCTAAGAAGTTTAAGAACCAGGCTTCCTTTTTGGAAGAGTCAAAGTTTTTGGCTTTTTCATCTGATAATATTTCTCTTTCGACTGATAGAGTTGAGGATGATTCTGATCAACAACCTGACAGAGAAGAAATTGTTAATTAACTTAAAGCCCCAAAAGACTAAATAATTCCTGCTTATCTAGAACAAAACTTGAGACTTCCTTAGGGATAAGAGTCCTTTCTCTAAATGATTCAAATATGGCACTGGCTGGAGGCTGTTTTGTTTTGCGAGTTAACCCGGTGTTTTCCCCGATCATTGTGTCTAGTTTCTTTGCAAGCTCAACTCTGAAATTTGGATCATTATCGACCGCCATTGATCTAATTGTTACTTGAAAATTGGTATTTTCCTTCAAAGGAAAGATGACAATCTGCCAAAAAAATCTTTGTTTTGGATTTAGCTCCATCATCTTAAGAAATGAGGATTTTACTGAGAGAGTTTTTTTGGGATTGTTTTTTGGTTCAATTATCCAGGGAAGGACTTGATTTAAATTTATCTTTTTTTCATCATTATTTATTCCGGAGCTGCTGGTTGAGCTTGCAGGCAATAGATAATCTTCTAATTCAATTAAGGCTAACTCAGGAAATTCATTAACTATCTGCTTGGGCGAATATATAACGAGCACGTTATCTTCTCCTTTGAAGAGTCTTTCTAGGGATATTAAGCAGTCATATTTTAGGGCAAATTGATGTAATTTTGTGAGCGTATCAGAAGTAAAATTGCTTTTTTGGGAAAGATAGAATAATCCATAGCTTAAATGGGAGAGAGGCGTTTCTTGATAGTCCTTCATAGAGCGAAGAGCTAGAAAGCCGGAAATTAAAATAACTACTACAAAAAGTATTATCCAGAGCATTTAATTATTATGGGCTAATTTTAACATATTAGCGCTCTGACCACAATTTATAGTAGTCCTCACCCAAAATTATGTTAATTTGAGAACGGGAGTTATTAACTTTGGGGTCCTGACTGGAACAATCTGTCGTAGTTTTTGAAAAGAAGGCAAAGTTTTTTTTCGGAAAACAGCGGGGAGCGAAAAAAGTGGTTAATTTTTTAACAGTTATGCTATTTGGGTCTTGCTCCTTTAATTCGCTTGCTACAAGTAAGGCTGAATTTTGGACTAATTGTTCAGTATTTGTAACCATTACAACATTTCCGCCCATATTGGTAATAATTCTGGCTGCATCTTGGGCAAGTCCTGGATGTTTTGTTGCATTAAAGACAGAAATTGTATAGGACTCGTTGTCTATAGATAGATCTTCAAGTTTTTCTCTTATAAAGGTATCAAGTTTTACGGTATTAACACCTAACACTCGAGATGAATCAGGTAATAACTTTGATTCAGTTATTGTAGATTGGGCCAGATCGAGAGAGTCAATTTTATCGGGGCGAATCTTTGAGGAGGTCCAAATAAAATCAAGCATTTCCTTGGGAGTCAAATCTGTTTTTACCTGAGTTAGTAAAGAAAGTGCAGTGACGGGGCTTTTGTGCCAAGAGGAGATCATATCCTCTATTTTGGAACTGGAGTTGGTAATAACAATTCCATCAATTGGTAACCCGAGCATCTGGGTTAGAGTAAGCTTAACTAGTTTTGCACCAACTTGAGGTTTTTCCTCCTGTCCAAGTTGGTAAACACTTCCTAACTGCCAGTTACCATAATTTTTTGGCACTTGGGCATAGATCTGGTCTGAAAGGTGCAAAATGGCTATTTTTTTATCAGCTGGGGATAAATTGACTATAGTAGCTCGGGCGGTATTTTTGAAAGTGTTTGGGTCGGTACTTAGAGAGGTAGTTAAAAATACTAGATTGATGGATGATTTTCCATCCCAATCAAATGGTTTGCTATTTGAAAGATCAGAATTAAAGGGTTGGTTAAAGGAAGTAATAACAGTAATGAGTTTAGCAAGTAATAACAAGCCAATTAAAGTTGCTAAAGCGTAAACAGCTAGACTGATTTTTGACTTAACTTTCTTTTGTTTTTGATCCCGCTTCCACACAAACTACTACCCTCTCTTCCGTCTTTTCTACCTAACTGCTCCTTTTGCTGCTCAAAAACTAACCTAAACTGACTGCTCTATTGAATTTACTAGCGAAGAATGAAATTAAAGATCCTTTGTCTTACCTTTTGGCGCAACTGATGGTGGTACGAACACTGGCCCTCCCCCCATATTAACTTTTGTCTCGCCTTTTTTCTTTTTCTTTTTATCGCCTTTATAAAAATCTCCGAATCCCATAAGTTTTTACTCCTTTTTTATTTTCTGAATATAATTTTAAAAAAATTGAGCCTAATTAGTCAAGACCACTGAATTTTTGGCTGCTCCAGTGACTTTTGAGCTCAGAGACAAGGTAATCTGCGGATACTTGTTCAGGCAAAATAATATAATCTGCTCCCCCACTCTTTAAGGGCTTAATATGACTGTCATCAAGAGCTCTGACTATAATTTTGGCCCTGACCTTTTTTTGTCGGCATTCATTCAAAAGTAGCTCGTTATCAGTAACATCTCCTATTGTTGAAATGATTAGTTTTGCTCTTTCGAGACCTAAATTATCTAGGATTTCTTGATCTCCGATGTCTCCATAAACGATGTTTACTCCTTTTTTGCGTAGTTGTTCAACAATGTGAGGATTAAAATCCATGACAATAAGAGGTATTTTGTTTTTTGTTAAATAGTCGACAACGGGCCCCCCAATTCTATGCGCTCCTAAAATAATGACATGATCTTCTAAGAGATTCTCAAGCTTGGCTTCAATTGAATAGACCTTTTTAGTGTGTTCAAAGAAAGGAAGAATAGGAAGAAATATTTGGTAAATGACTCTTGAGTATGAAATTAGTATGGAAGAAAGCACGATTGATAAAACTGCAACTGAGGCCATTATGGAGAGCGTGATTGGAGGAACAACGTTGTAGTTTACCCCCACAAGCATTATAACTAGCGAAAATTCTGAAATTTGAGACATATTTAGAGCAGTTTGAAAAATTGTGTGTTTTCTGAAGCCAAACAATCCTAAAATTAATAAAAAGATTAATGGTTTTATGACCAATGCATAGAAGGTAAGTATCAAAATCAAGGGCCAAACATGGGATAGATCAAATAATTTTATCTGGGCTCCTAAAAAGACGAAGAACATTGTCACAAAAAAATCTCTTAAGGGTTTGATCTTACTTTCAATTTGAAGGTGATATGGGGAAGAAGCCAAGGCTACACCTGCCAAAAAAGAACCAATAACCACTGAAAAATCCATGGCAACTGCAAGGGCGGTAAATACAAAGCACCAGGTTATAGCAGTTAAAAATAGTAGCTCTACAGATTTGGCTACAGCATCAAAAATTCTTTCAAGCACATAGCGTGAGAGAAAAAAAGTTAGACTGAATAGGATTATGGCTTTAATTACAAATCCGAGTAACGGAAGACTGGCCTCTAGACTAAGACTAAATCCAGAATTACCCAGCGAGGTAAGCATGAGTACGATTATGGCGACTAAATCCTCTATTAAAGCAACTCCTAGAGATAATTTTCCATAAAGAGAGGTTAATTCCTTTTTTTCTAAAAGGAGTTTAATAATTACAATCGTTGATGAAAAAGATAGACCTAGGCCAATATAGAGACTGGTTGAAGGATCAAAGCCCATGGCTCCGGCGATTGCATACCCTGCTAGAGTAGATATTAAAATTTGGCCTAAGGAGGCAAGAATGATGGGCCAACCTAGCGATTTTAACTCCCTTAAATCAAGTTCCATTCCAATTAAAAACAGTACAAAAGCAATTCCTAGATCCGGAAGAAATGTAAATATCCCTAAGGAGTGAGGATCAAAGTGAGCTACAAGAGATAAAAAAACACCAGCGATTAAATAAGCTGCAACCAGAGGTAGTTTTAGTTTATGAACTAAGTATCCAAAGAAAGAGGACAAAGATAAAACAATGGCAAATTGGAGAAAAATACTCACAATTTATTATTCCATAATTGAGCACTAATGTTAATGCTTACTTATAAGCTGCGATAGAGCATCATGAAGATCTGAGGGAAGAGCACTTTCAAATGTCATTTTCTGTTGGGTCTGAGGATGGATAAATTCAAGTTTTGAGGCGTGCAAAAACTGACGCTGACACCAAAGTAGGTCCAGCTTTGTCGTATTTCTGCCTCCATATTTTATATCTGAGACAATTGGGTGGTTAATATGTTTAAGATGTACTCTAATTTGATGCGTTCTGCCCGTTAAAGGAGTACATTTTACTAATGTAAAGGAGTTGTAATTCATCCCTTTCATTCTTTTTTTAAAGCTAGTGGGTAATTTAGAATATAGCTCGACAAGTTTTGAATCTGGTAGTTGATAGGTGTCAACTGGGATAAATCCTGTTTTAGATTCCCTACCCTCCTCTGAAACTATAAATTTTAAATTGGATTTAGGGTTTCTTTCTAGTAAAACTTCTATCTCACCTCCCTCAGTTATAAATCCATGAACTAAGGCTAGATACTCTTTTTTTATTGTTCTTGTTTTGAATTGATCTTGGAGTTTTTGAAGAGTTTGGGCATTTTTGGCTACAAGCAGAAGGCCTGAGGTATCTTTGTCTAGCCTGTGGGCCACCCCTCCCCCATCGCTTTTAGATATTTTGTTTTCTAATACTAATAAATCTTCGAGAGTCTCAGTTTGGTTGGGGTCATAGGCTACTGTTACAAGAAACGGAGGTTTTTCTAAAACAAGCAGATTGTTATCTTCAAATATAATGGTTAGAGGCATCTATTAAGAGGCGCTTTGTAGGATCTGAGAAATTTTAGAGGTAAGTTCAGTTGGTTCAAGTTTAGATTTTACTAAATATCCCTTTGCGCCCAGTTTGAAGGCTGTCTCGATCACTTGAGGCTGATCGATTTGGGACAAAACGATAATTGAGCCGCTGTATGTATTGTTTGGTTGGCTTTCGTGTAGTTTTTTGAGAATTGATATTCCATCTAAATCAGGCATCATAAGGTCTAATAAAACTAGGTCGTATCCACCTTGAAGAATTTTTGCGTAGCCTTCAGATCCATTAACAGCTAAGTCGACTGTATAGCCGGATTTTTGCAAAATGCCTGCGTAGAGTTGGCGAAGGTCATTATCGTCATCTACTAATAATATTTTTCCTGGAAATACATTTTCAGCCATTTTATTTTTTTATAACTTTTTTGGAACAGGCAATACATAGGGTGGCAGTAGGTATTGCTTCTAATCTGCTTTCCTCAATTTTGGATCCACAATTCTCACAAATACCATACTTACCTGTTTTTAAGTTCAATATTGCCTTTTTTATTTTTATTAGCACTTCCTTCAAATTCTGCTTGACTGCCACAACACGACTGTGTGTATCAGCCATCCAAGAATCGGTACCTGGCTCACTGCTTTCTGCCATATCCAAAGAGTTAACTGGATCGTCTTTTTCTAGAGAAATTATTTCTGCTTCAACTTCTTTTTGCTGTTTTAGTAATTTCTCTTTTACTTTGTCTTCGGACAATTTCATATGTCTATTTTAGATTGTTTGGTGTTGATTTGATATTTAATAACTTAAAGATCCATCTTTTGAGCCTAATTCCGTTAACTCTTAGATCAACAATCAGATTATACCAATTTTTATTTATGTTGGAAATAACTATGTGTCTTTTGCTTTTATTGATAGGTAAACTGAGTATAAATCCTAAATCTGAAAGAAAAGATCTTTTTGAACCCCGGGAGACAGCGGGAACGTGCTGGTAATAAACTCTAATTGAATAAATGATTAGTAAGATAGCCCAGATGGCTCCTAAACTTATATTTTGAAAAATAAGTTGTTTGTCTCCCCTAAAAGATTCTAGTATAAGTTTTATTACTCCTAAATAAAGGAGGGCTTTGGAGAAAATTTGAGCTGGAACATGAAATTTTAAAGATAGTCTCCAGAAATACAAAAAGGTTAGAAAATAAAGGGCACTTTCAACTATTTGTAAAGGAAATCTCCTGCCTATTAAACCGGCTTGAGGAACAGAGAAAAAACCGGTTGACTGAAGTCCATACTGACAGCTTCCCAAGAGGCAGCCAAAACCTGAAATAGCCATTCCTAAGAATGTTCCGACAATGGCATAGTCTGCAATTTGCCAGAAATTTAACTTAAATCTTTTGGAAAAAAAGCGAAGTGTAAGCAGCCCCCCAAGAAAACCTCCCCAAAAGGAGAGTCCCGGATAGTGATTTAGAAGAAAAACTTTGTTTACAGAATTGAATAAACTTAAATGGAAAAGTATAAAGTAAAGTCTGGCGCCAAACAGTCCTCCAATAATGGTGAGGAAGATTAAGTCAAAACTTTGCTCTGGATCTAATTCATAAAGCTTTACTATTCTCCAGATAGCAAATGAAGATACTACAAAAGAAATTAGTAGAAATAGCCCAAATGAAGAGATGGGAAGTACGCCTATGACGGGGATATTTCCTAGAGTAAATAAGACGGGCTTCATGTTGAATTTTGTTGGTTATAATATACCACAAACTGCTTTTTTGACCTTTTTTGATAATTATTGTTATACTAATCTTTGTATGACTTTAACGGCACACGCCATTGTAGCTGGAGCAATTGCCTCCGCAGTCCCCAATCCACTTCTAGGCGTTACTATCTCTGCCGCATCTCACCCTTTTTTAGATTTAATACCACACTGGGATGAGGGTTGGGGTTGGAGGAAAAAGACCAAATTAAGGCTAGCGCTAGAGGTTGGGCTAGATTTATTAGTTGGATGCGTTATCACTTATTTTCTGTTTGTTGAAAATCCCTTGTTTGGGATTAAAGTCAATTTAGTTTATTTGATTGCTAGTGTTTTGGTTTCAATTGGTTGGGATATCTTGGAAGGACCTTATCTATTTTGGAATTGGAATTTTCCACCCTTTTCTACAATGTATAAAATTCAACATTCTATGCAAGGAAAAGCTAAGCTACCATGGGGAATTGTGACTCAAGTTGTAACTGTAGTTTTGGTTTTACTGGTTATCCAAGTTTCTCTTTTAATTAGATAGTTCGAGGGCTTTTATGAATTTTGCAAATTCTTTTCCAAATTCTGGGTGATCCAATCCATATTCTACGATTGTTTTTAAGTATTCAAGTTTATTTCCAGTATCTCTGTATTTGGCGTTTTTAATGTTAATAGCATGAACTGGTTTTCCTTGATTAATTATATCTTGGACCCCAAGGGTATAAACTAATTCCTCACCATCTGGTAGATCTTTTTGAGCCCTTTCGAGGGGTTCATAAATATCAGGAGTAAAAATATAACCACTCATCACAGCAAAGTCTGAAGGTGATGCGGCTTTTGAACCTGGCTTTTCAATAATACTTTTAACATTCATAATGCCTTCTTCAATTTCATCTCCACCAACGAATCCATATTTTTTATATGGATCTTCACCATCCTCTTCTTTAACTCTCCCGGCTGCTAATATGGTTGATTCATATTTATGGTAAGCATCAATCAGTTGCCTGGCTCTGCTGGGTTCAGCATCGATAAAATCATCACCAAAAAACATCATGAATGGATCATCTCCCAAAATGTGGCGGGCATTTAATATTGGTGTTGCGTTGCCCTGAGGTCCTTTTTGGCGAAGGTAAACAAATTCTGCCATATCAGAAATTTTTCTAACTTGATCTAGAGCTTCGGTCTTGCCGGAGGCTAAAAGTTTTTCTTCTAATTCAAAGTTGTTGTCAAAATGATCTTCGATGCTTCTTTTGTTCCAACCTGTAACAATAATTATAGTTTCAATTCCTACATCAACTAACTCTTCTACTACTCTTTGAATGATGGGTTTATCAACCAAAGGCATCATCTCCTTAGGCATTGCCTTGGTCTGAGGAAGGAATCTAGTTCCAAATCCGGCTGCGGGTATTAAAGCTTTAGTTATCTTTTTTGCCATGTATCAGTATTATACACACTATTTTACTCGTTCAACATATGAACCTGATCTAGTATCAATTTTTACTTTCTCCCCCATTTTCATAAACATTGGGACTTTAACTACCAGTCCATTATCTAAAGTGGCTTCTTTGTAAACATTTGATACTGTATTTCCTTTTTCCTCAGGCCCTGTTTCCACAACTTCATAGATTAAGCTGTTAGGAAGCTCCATTCCAAGTGCTTCCCCATTAGAAACTATTAGTTGAACTTCAAGACCTTCTTTTAAGTATTTGGCGTCATCACCTAAGATTTGCTTTGGGATTCCAAATTGCTCAAAGGTCTCTTGATCCATGAAGTTATATGTATCATCTTCTTTATATAGAAACTGGGCTTTTTGCTTATCAACGGAGGCTTCTTCAACTCTTGCTCCGGTGATAAAGGCGCGCTCTGTAATAGCTGCTGTTCTAAGGTTTTTAGCTTTAACTTTTATTGAACCTGATCCCCTACCCATTTTGATATGTTCATAGGAGATGACCTGCCAAAGCTGATTGTCATCAACAAAGACGGCTCCACTTCTTAGTTCTGTTACATTAATTTGTGGCATATTTTGTGTATTTTAGCTGTTTTTTACTCAAAATGGAATATTTAGTAAATTTTTAGGTATTGGATAAAAGTTCAACTAGGGTCTTAACGCTTACGCCTGTTGCACCCTTTCCTCTGTAGGGCTTTGGTTTCATATCCCAGGCTGTTCCTGCTATATCTAAATGAACCCAGGGAGCGTTGTCTTTAACACCTGCTTCAATAAATTTAGCACCAGTTATGGAGCCGGCGGCCCCTGGCATTGAACCTCCATGACCAATATTTGTGATATCTCCAAAATCTCCCTTAACCATTTCATCGAACTCTTCATCCATAGGAAGTTCCCAGATCTTTTCTCCAACTTTTGCTCCTGAGGCAATTATGTCCTGAGTAAATTTTGGGTTATTTCCAAAGGCGCCGGTATAAAAGTCACCTAGAGCTACTATAATTGCCCCTGTTAAGGTGGCTAGATCAATTAGTTTAGTGGCTTTAAAATCTTGCTGAGCAAAGGCTACAGCATCAATAAGAACCAATCTACCCTCAGCATCGGTGTTTAACACTTCAGCGGTTTTTCCCGAATAAGTTTTCACAATATCACCGGGTTTTTGAGCATGTGCACCTGGCATATTTTCAGTCACTGGCATAACTCCGACTAAATTAGATTTAAAACCCAGCTTTGCAGCAATTTGCATCGTGGCAAGGACAGCGGCTGCACCCAACATGTCATATTGCATTTCATTCATATGATTACCTGGTTTGAGGTTTAAACCACCTGTATCAAAGGTAATACCCTTCCCTATTAATCCCATTTTGTCTTTTGTTCGAATATTGCCTGAGTGTTCTAGTGCAATCATATAGGAGGGTTCATCAGAACCTTGAGCTACTCCACAAAACGCACCCATACCTTTTTTCTTTGCCTGCTTTTCATCTAGCACAGTAAGTTTTAATTTATTTTCTTTGGCTATTTCTTTAACTATATTTAGAAAGTAAGTTGGAGTCATATCATTTGCTGGCATATCCCCTAGCCTTCTAACTAAATTAATGCCTTCTGCAATTATCTGGCCTCTTTTGAGACCATCCTGGTAGCCTCTTTCAGCTCTTTCAACTATTATTTCAACACTAACTAATTTTGTGGGTTCAGCTTCTGATTTGTAAGTTTTTGAAGGATCAAAGAGGGCAATTTCTGCGCCGATTGCAACGGCTTGTCCTATTTCTTCTACACTAAGTGTTATATCTTGGGGTAAAAAAAGACTAATTTGTTTCGCTTTAGTGAGACTACTTTTTGTAGCTGCCCCGGCCCAATGTTGTAGTGATTTAAAGTCTAATTTGCTTTTTTTACCAAGTCCTAATAGGATTATTTTCTGATCTTTGGTGTATAAAAGTTGAGATTCAAAGAGTTTCCCAAATTTAGGGTTATCAGACAAAAATTGTTTAATAATTTCAAGTTTACCGATAGGAAGGATTGAGTTTAAATTAGATGTGGATTCTTCTGGCTCAAAGACAGGAAAGACAACAAAATCGCTTTTAATTTCGGAAAGTGGTTTTGTAGCGAGCTGTATTTTCATTGAAGCTAATAATATATGTGTAGCTTCAAAAAGTCAATTCAATTAGAGTATAATAGGCTTTGGATTGCCGCGATGCTGGAATGGTTTACAGGTATGTCTCAAAAACATATGAGGGTAACCTCATGAGAGTTCGACTCTCTCTCGCGGCACAAAATAGCCTTGACTTTTGGGTTTTATTTGGGTATAAATGATTTGTGGAATGGACTCCTGCTTTGGCATATGTTGTTGGACTTCTCGTTACTGATGGTAATTTGTCTAAGGATGGACGCCATATTATGTTCCGGTCTTCCGATTATGATTTACTTGAAACTTTTAGAAATTGCCTGAACCTTACTAATAAGATTAGCGAAACATTTAATAACGGTTACGCAGTAAAACCCTCTTACAGAATCCAGTTTGGAAATGTTTTACTTTACAGATGGCTTCTTGAGATTGGTTTGTTCCCAGCTAAAACTTATACAATTGCAGAGATAAAAATACCTGATGAATATTTTAGAGATTTTTTGAGAGGACATCTTGATGGAGATGGCTCTATTTTTACCTATATAGATAATTATGGCAGCTATAAGAATCATAATTATGTAAACCATAGGCTTTACACAAAGTTTATATCTGCAAGTTCTGCCCATATTTCCTGGTTATATGAAAAGATAAATTCTTTAACTAATACTAAGAGTTCTTTGACTTCAAAAAAACCAAAGCTAGAAAAATATGCACTCATGTGGGAAATTAAATTTTCGAAGAAAGAGTCTCTAAAGCTTTTGAAATGGATTTATTATAAAGATGATTTGCCTTGCTTACAAAGAAAGTATGCAATGGCCAAGAAAATGCTTAGGGAAATTCCAAATTACGAACGAAAAGTTTATACAAAAGTTGTTTGAATTATATCCTGTTGACTTAGAGATCTCTTTTCTGTTTAAATCTTTGCATGCAAGTTTTGGGTTTAGTTGGTGAAAAAGGTAGCGGTAAGGAGACTTTCTCAAAGTTTTTTGAGGCTGCTTTTCCTGAGAAACATGTTTACCACATCAGATTTTCAGATATTTTAAAGCAAACTTTAATGCTGTGGGATATTCCTATTACCAGAGAAAATTTACAGCTCTTGGCTAGAATTATGGATCAGGGCTTTGGTGAAGGCACACTCACACATGCTATTTCATCAGAAATTGTAGGGAGTGAGGCAGATATTATTATTCTAGATGGAATCAGATGGCAAACTGATATGGATTTATTAAATTCATTTCCTAATCACAGTTTAATTTATATAACTGCAGATTTAGAAAAAAGGTATAACCGACTACTTTTAAGAGGAGAGAAGAGTGAGGAGCATCAATCGAGTATGGAGCAGTTTGTGAAGGAAGAAGAGGCAGAAAATGAAATCTTAATTCCTAAATTTGGAAAAAATGCAGATGTAAAACTTGAAAATAATGGCACGCTTGAGGATTTTAAGGAAAAAGTTGAAAAATTTTGCTCAGCTCTTTAGGCTGCAGCTGGTGTTTTAGTCTCTTCTTTGGTTGCTGGAGGTGGGGTTTTTCTAGTTCTTTCCATTCCATAAAATTTGACTCTGTCTGGTCTAAATATTAAGGGAATTTCTCCTGTTGGACCGTTTCTGTGTTTTTGAATATCTAAAGTTACTGTTTCTAGATTTTCTGCATCTTCTCTATATATAAACATAACAACGTCGGCGTCTTGCTCGATTGCTCCTGACTCCCTCAGATCTGCTAATTGAGGTTTTTTAGTACCTCTTGATTCAACGGCACGGTTTAACTGGGACAGAGCAAATACAGGTACTTTTAGCTCTCTGGCTAGATTTTTTAACCCCTGGGAGATTTCAGAAACTTCTTGGACACGGTTATCCAAACTCCTTCCATGAACAAGCTGTAAGTAATCCACAACGATTAGTTTTAGGCCATGCTCTGCCTGAAGTCTTCTGGCTTTAGTACGGATTTCAGAAATAGAGGCGCCTGGAGTGTCGTCGATAAACAAAGGGGCTTCAGCAAGTTGGCCCATGGCATGAGATAACCGATCAAAATCTTTATCATCTAATCTACCTGTTTTTAATTTCCAAGCATCAATGTCGGCTTGGGAGACAAGCAACCTATCAACAAGTTCCTCTTGGCTCATTTCAAGAGAAAAAATACCTACTGGAAGATTAGCATTAACTGCAACATTCTGGGCTACATTTAGGGCAAAACTTGTTTTACCCATACCTGGTCTGGCAGCGAAAATAATCAAGTTGGAATCCTGAAGGCCAGCTAATTTATTATCTAAATCTTTAAATCCAGTTGGAACACCTCTTAATTTACCGGCGGAGCGTTGAATTTCATCTAACCTGTCAAAGCTTTGGGCTAGGGCATCTTTTAATTGAATAAAATCTCTTTTTATATGTTGCTGGGATAAAGCAAAGATGGCTTGTTCGGACTCTTCAATAATGTCAGAGATTTCCTGACCCTCGTTGTAGGCCATCTCGACAAACTTGGTAGAATTAGAGATTAAATATCTTCTCAGAGAATGCTCTTTTATGATTCTGGCATAGGACAAAACGTGAGCGGCTGTAGGGACTAGATTAACGAGTTCGGCTAAATAGGCTGGGCCCCCTACTCTATCTAACTGTTTTTTTTGCCTTAAAATATCTGTGACTGTAACAACATCGATTGGTTCTCTTTTTTCAAAGAGTAAAACGATGGCATTGTATATTGAGCCGTGCTGTTCGGTTTTGTAGAAATCGTCTGGTCTTAAAATTTCAGCGACATTGATAATAGCGTCTTTGTCTATTAATAGCGCACCTAAGAGGGATTGCTCTGCCTCAATATTTTGAGGTGGGATTTTTACCGCAATGGAGCCAGGGGTGGATTTGAAATTACTACTCTGCCTAAAAGAAGATTCGCTCGGCATGATAATTTATTGTTTTGATAAAACAACAACTTGAAGCTCGTCAGGAAGCTTATCCTTGGTTGTTGTTAATTTATTGATAGCTTCGGTGTTTTCCGCTCCCATTTCTTTTAAGAATTTTTCGATTGGTTCTAGCTCTACTTTAGATTCAGATGTACCATAATGCATAGGGATAACAATCTTGGGTTCTAATTGAGATACAACTTCTGAAGCAGTGTGGGCATCTATTGTAAAGACACTACCTACAGGGATTAGCAGAATGTCACAGTTTCCAATCTCAGCTATTTGATCTTCAGTTAGAGTATGTCCTAGGTCTCCACAGTGGACGATATTTACTCCGTCTACATTCATATTGTAAATGGTATTTCGGCCTCTTTCAGCGCCTTCTTTAGTATCATGAAAAACACTTATGCCACTTATGGCGAGACCTTTTACTTCATACTCACCAGGACCCTGAATTTGAAGTTGAGCTCCTGTGACAAGCTTTAAGTTATTGTGATCTGGATGATCGTGGGTTTTTATAGCAATATCAGCTGATAGATCTTTTGGGAGCTTTAAACCCATCATGTCAGGATCATAGGGATCAATAACAATTGATCCTTCTTTACCTTTTATTTTGAAACAAGCGTGTCCGTACCAGATAATTTCCATTGCAAATAATAGGAAATTATCTTAGCATAGACATGTTGCTAAAACAATTACTCCAATGGTAAAAACGCTTCCTGATAAAAAAATAACTGAAAAAGAGATGCTGATGCTAGAGGCTCCCAGAGAAAAAGATGAGAAACCAAAAGAGGAGGAAGAAAAAAAACAGGTAAGTAAAAGAGTCGAAAAGAAAAGACCTTATAAAGAGACTTTTTTCACCAGGCAGATTTCAGCGAAAACATTCCTAGTAACCCACATTTTATTACTTATATTTGGACTAACATTTTTAGGATGGATGTATTACACCCTTTATCATGAATCGGGGTCTGATAAGCTGGCTCAATACTCCCCTGTTACTCATCTACCAATTAGTTTTAATCTTGAGGTTTCAAATCCTGATGATGATTTACTAGTTAATGATAAAAATATCCTGGTATCGGGCACGACTATTCCTTCTGGGGTGGTAATAATATCAGTGGATGGCGCTGATAGTACTAGTAACAATTTTGGGGTGGATGTAAATGGAAAAGGTGGATTTTCTAAGATAGTCCCCTTGTCAAATGGACTAAACAGATTAACAATTACGGCTTTTGATTCATCTGGAAACATAAAATCATTGCAAAAAACCGTTTATTTTAGTGAGGAGAAATTAGATGATAAGTAAAATAATTGCCTTTCTGTTTTGTTGTTGTTTAGTTTTTGTTTTGAGTGCTGAGGCTGAATTTGCATATGCACTGGATGCAACGCCTTCTGCTAGTACTGTGGGACTATCTGAAACATTAAAAAATAAAATTAATGATTTGAAATCTGAAATTGCATCTAAAGCTGCTGTACTAAAACTAGAAATGGGTAAAAAGCTACAAAACAAAGCAATTGCAGGGCTTATCACAGAGGTGAGTGATGACAGAATAACTATCAAAACGATAAATGGAGAGAGAACTATTTTGACTAACACTTATACTGTAATAACTAGTAGTGTTGTAAGTCCTAAGTCAAAAGGCAAAAATGTTTCCTCTCCCCCTTTAGCTGTTAAGGATTTATTAAACGGTGATTTTATTTCAGCCTTGGGAGACTTAGATGATAAAAATAATTTGGTAGCAAAAAAGATTATTAAATCTGAGGCACCAAAGTGGGTAGAAAAAATACAATTTGAATGGGGACAGATAGTTAGCAAATCTGATCCATATATTAATCTAAAAAATAAAGATGGGCATGATCTCAAAATTCTGACAAGTTCGAATACTGATTACTTTTTAGGGAGCGAGGAAGCTTCCTTGCTGGATGCTAAAGAAGGTAAGTTTTTAATTGTTAGAGCCAAGCCTGGAGAGAATATTTGGCCAGCTGATTTTATATATTTTCTACCTAGACCGGGGTTTATACATCCTGAAAAAAAGAGTGCTAGTGGTTCTGCTGAGGCTAGTGCATCTCCTAAGGGGCTTTAAAGATATTTTTCCTTTTTATCTTCTTTTAATTTCTCGACTACTTTTTTGACATCCTGGGTTCTATCTTTGGCACAAATTAAGATAGCATCTTCTGTATCAACTACTACAATATCCTCTAGCCCTATGGTAACCACTAATCTACCATTTGTTTCAATCATAGATGTTTTTGAATCGATGTTAATTAAACTTTGAGGATCCCCGACCAAAGCATTTTCGTTTACATCTTTATCAAGAGTGTCATAAACTACCTTCCAGTCCCCTATATCTGACCAGCCAAAATCACCAGGAATTACTACAATATTGTCAGCTCTTTCAGAAATTGCATAATCAATTGAAATGTTTTCTGCGTCTTCATAAACTTTTTCAATGGTTTTTTGCTGAGATGGTGTACCAAGGGCATCTAGAATATCTTTGATCCCCTCCCCCATTTTAGGACTGTGTTTTTTGAAAGCTTCAAAGATTGTTTGAGTTGACCAGCAGTACAAATTGGCATTCCAGAGATATTGTCCACTGGCGACAAATGACTGAGCAGTTACTAAATTTGGTTTTTCTTTAAATTCATCAACTTTAAAAACAAATCCCTTTTGAGAAGTCTTGCTCTCCTGTTCTAACTCCTCCCCTATCCTTATATAGCCTAAGCCCGTGTGGGGAAAATCAGGTTTTATCCCAATAGAAACAATATGATTTCCAGACAGAGCGACTCTTAAGGCGCCAATAGCATTCTGCTGGAATCTTGGGACATCTTTAAAGATATGGTCAGCTGCAAGATATATTATTCCAGCATTTGGATTTCTTTTATGTACAAAAGCGGCTGCAACTCCCATGGCAAGAGCTGTGTTTTTGGCTTGTGGCTCACAAATTATGTTCTCTGAAGGGAGCTCGGGGACTTCTTTTCTAACGAGTTTTTCATGATCAACATGAGTTATAACTAAAATCCTTTCTGCTGGAAAGATATCTTTTACTCTTTCGTAAGTTAATCTTAAAAGAGTTTTATCTCCTATAAGTTTTAAGAGATGTTTTGGATGAGCCTTTCTAGATTTGGGCCAAAGTCTGGTCCCCCCACCTCCAGCAAGTATTACTGTGTATGCATTTTCGGGTGCTTCCATTTGCTTAAGTTACTTTACAACTTTTTATAACTATATGCTAGTATTTATGTATGAAGAAGTGTTCAGATTGCGGTGGCGAGCTAGAGAATGGTTTTATGCTTGATACTACCTATGGGGCAGTCTTGGCTCAAAGATATGGAAAAGGTGAATTACCCGAAAGTAAGGGTCGGTTTCTGGGCATTATGGAAGTTCAACCCAGTGAGCTAAGAAGAGTTAAGGCTATGAGATGTATTAAGTGCAATAAGATACATCTTTATTCTCAGGATTTTATTGTTTATGTTCCGGGATCATCATCTCAAGGATGGGTAGTATTTATAATTGTATTATTGGTGATAACTGGTCTTTTTGCTTTGATAGCCATGGTGCTTTTGAGGACATAGATTGTAAATTTGAGGCTAAATGGGGTAAAATCTGCCTTTATGTCAGATTTGAGTTTAGCCAGAAGAATAGATGGAATAAATAGCGTCTGGGAATGTAGTAAAACTCCTCTACCCTTTAGAGAGGATACTCCTACCTTGAATCAGCTCATGATTCAACCCACTCCTTCTTTTGATACTGAGCCTAAAACTACTAAATACAGCTATACGGCTGGTGTAATTAGGACCTTTTGGGAACCGGTTTTAGCAGAAGGATATGCCTTAGTTCGTGAGAATAAAGGAACCTCAGTTTTAAAAACTGCAAGGTCTGAGGCTTCCTTACCTTCTATCGCGACATCGAGTCCACAGGAAGCAGCTTCTTTGGTTGTAGAATCGATAAATAAAATCATGGGTCAGGATTTCCAAATGAGAATGGATTCAAATGTTTTATCCACAAGTGTGCCCAATAGAGTAGAAGCCGCTATTAAAAGAAGTGATTTAAAGCGATATATTCTCAATGCGATTGGAGGCTCAAATGAGGGGGTGGCGATTATTGGGATGGGATTTAAGTCTGCTTTTGAGGATGAAGAAAGGCCCTCGCCTCAAGCTGTGAAAGAGTATATGGAACAAAGTTCGGCTAATATATTGGCTCCTGCTCGTTTTAGTTTTTTTCCTCAAAAAATTCTTGATCATTTAGTAGCTTTCGGCGTTAACCCTTTTTATAGGAGAGATGGGAGAGCAGATATTCAAGAAGAGGTATTAGAATTTATTGAAAAAATTGGTGAAGTTACAGTTAAGCCTTGGGTCCAATTTAGAAGTGCCGATGATATCGATACTTTTATGGAAATAACTCGTGCTATTCCTTCTACTTTTTTTAAGGATCAGAATTTGGATCCAGAAAGAGAAGGTATCGAATACGCCCAATTAAGACTTAGCATTCCTCCTGCTAATCTTTATATGTATGAGGTGGCGGGCATGGATGAATTACTTGAGGCTCAGGGGAAAGCGGAAGAGGATAAGCTAGGAAACAAAATGGGTTTAACATTAAAGATAATGGAAACGGTTGCAAGTTATCATGAAATACCCGGACAAAGAGAAGTTTTAGGTTGCCCTGCAGTTCATGCTGGAGTTTTAAATAGTTGGTATAGATTTAATTCAAAAATATTTACAGATTGGTATGAGATGGAATATGACAGAGCTAGGATAAGATAATTTTTGACAATTAATACTTGATATAGTAAAATTATTATTACAAGCGTTAATACTTCTAGTCACGACAGAAGGAGCTGAGGGCCAAATACCCTACGGAGAGTTGTATAGCCGTATAAAGAAACACAGACGATGTCGTTAATGCGGAGTCGCCACAAAGTGATTTAAACAGTAATGTTTAATTAACAAGGATGGGACCGCGGGAGCGGTCTTTTATTTTGTAGAAGACCAATACTCTCGTTCCTTGTTCATCAAGCCAGGTGTTTGATGGACAGAGAACGGGAGTTTTTTTATGCCCAAATATTAAAGAAAGGAGGGCAAAATATGGTTGATAATGAAAGACAATTAGGAAAAATTAATTTAGCTTTGCCCATAACAGAGCCTTTTTTAACAGGCTCAAGGTTAGTTATGCAAAGAGCAAACCTTATTTTAGGCGATAATCCAGCCGGAGCGGTTTTATATCTTGATCAGTATACTGATCGGATAAAAGGTCCTAGATACCGGTTGAATGGTGCAACAACTCTTCAAGTATCATATGAGCGATCTAGAAAAATAATTCAGGGGCTTGAATCTGGCAGGTTGGATTTTGGAATTGTTATTCCTGAAATAGCTGAGGGTGCTGAGGTGGAAAGGGTCGCAACATTGGATATTTCTTTACCGGGCTTTGATATAAATTTGGAGGCTGATTTAATAGCAACTAGGCCAATATCTGAATCCGTTAGGTTTGCCGAGAGGTTAAGATATCTTTCTTCTCAAGAGGAAAGGTTGGCAGCAAAAATTATTAGGGCTAGTCAGAAGTGGGCCGCGAAAAGAGCTAATGATTCAAGAGGTTGCTATAGTTTAAGTGATAGGAATTTTGGTTTAGGTTTTTAGAGACATTAGTATATTTATCTGATAATATGGGAGAAGAATTATGAAGGCACAAACACCTAAGGGGTTTAGAGATTTTTTACCTAAAGATGCAATAAAAAGAAGGCTTGTTATAAACAAGATCGCTTCTGTATTTGCTGAATTTGGATTTGATCCACTTGAAACTCCAACTCTTGAGTTTGAGGAGACTTTAACTGGTAAATATGGAGAGGAGGAAAAGTTAATATACAAATTTGAAACTCCTGGTGGAGACAAAGTGGCTTTGAAATATGACCAAACAGTCCCCTTGGCTCGAGTTTTAGCACAATATGGTCCAAACGGCCAACAAGTATTGCCCATTCCTTTTAAAAGATATCAGATTCAGCCAGCATATAGGGGTGAGAACACCCAAAAAGGACGTTATAGGGAATTTCTACAGTGTGATGCAGATATTATTGGGGTATCCTCTCCCCTAGCTGATGCGGAAATTTTAGCTCTTGTTTACAACATTTATTCTAATTTAGGTTTGGATGTAGTTATTAAGGTAAACGATAGGTCTCTTTTGGCAAAGTTTGAGAATAAAGTTTTAGCATCGGTTGATAAATTAAATAAAATTGGTGATGAGGGGGTTATTAAAGATTTACAAGGCCGCGGATTAAGCAATGAGGAAGCAAAAAAAACCTTAGATGAGATTAAAAATATTAATAAGTCTGAAAATCTCGAACAGATATTAAAGTTTTATCTGGAAATGGGATACCCTGAAGATTCCATGCTATTTGAATCTACTTTGGTTAGAGGTTTGGACTATTACACTGGACTTATATTAGAAGTTGTTTTGAAGTCCTCCCCTAGCGGTTCTTCTCTTTGTGGCGGCGGAAGGTGGGATAAAATGATTGGAAAGTTCACTGGGGTTGATTTACCCGCTGTAGGATTTGCAATTGGGTTAGATAGAACAATTGAGGCGATGGAAGAGGAAGGTGTTTTAGATCCGACCAACACTCAAACTAAAGTATTAGTGACTATTTTTTCTCAGGAGTTGGCTAAAAAATCCTTGCAAGTTGTCAGAAAACTTAGAGATGAAAATATAGAGTCAGAAATCTGGTTGGATCCTACATCAAAGTTAGATAAACAGTTAAAGTATGCAGATACAAAGGGCATTCAGTTTGCCATAATAATCGGTCCTGAGGAGTCTGAAAAAAATATTGTTATGATCAAGGATTTAAAATCTAAACAGCAAAGTAGCATCTCAATTGAGGAATTAACTCAAAAATTAGTCGATTAGTTTTAGCTTTTTTGGAAAATCAAAATCTGTTATCCTATTTTATACCACTAAATGAATTCCGAAATTTTTAAAAAACCTCTCCCCTATGTTGCCTTGCTTCTCGCTCATTTAATTTGGGGCGCCAATCATGTGGTGGCTAAAATTGCCCTGCAAGAATTTCCTCCGATGAGTTTGGCATTTCTAAGATTTGGGTTGGCATGTTTGTTGATTGTTCCCTTTTTAGCAACCGTTGAGAGTAAATCAAAGAAAATTAAACTAGAACATCTTCCAAGAATAGTTGGAGTGGCAATACTAATGATAACCCTAAATATTGCTTTCTTTTATCAGGGTTTGGCTAAAACAACAGCCATAAATGCTTCTGTTATCGAGCTTTCAATCCCCATAATCTCTCTTCTGGCTGGATGGGTATTTTTAAAAGAAAAAGTTTTTATAATTAATTTAGTTGGTTTGTTTTTAGGGATACTGGGATCTTTAATCATATTAGGACTGCCTGTTTTATTTATAGCACCAGCTAATACGGCTTTTGTGGGAAATGTTTCTGAAGTTGGGTTATTGGGAAACTTTTTGGTTTTACTTTCATCAGTCAGCTTTGTTGCCGGTGCTATGTTGTCTCGAAAGATACTAAAAAATTACCCACCTTTGGTATTAACATCATCTTTATTTTTAATAGGAGCTTTAACTTTTTTTATACCAGCCGTTTTAGAGTACATTCACAATCCTTCTTGGATTTATCAGGTGACACTTTATGGGGTTTTGGGACTTCTTTATATAGTTATTATGTCTTCAATTTGTGCGTACTTTTTGATGGTTTGGGCTTTGGCTAAAATCAGCATCTCTCATGCTAATTTATTCCAATATATTGAACCCATTATTGCCGCATCTTTGGCGGTACCGATTTTGGGAGAAAGAGTTTCCTTTTCATTTATAATAGCTACCTGTTTAATAGGACTTGGAGTATACTGGGCGACTTTAGGCAAACAAGAGCATCATCATTTACATCACAGACACCACAGAAATTAATCTTTACCCTAAGTTTTAATTACTATATAATTTCGCGATGGAAAGAAGGCGATTTATAGGTCTTATAAAAAAAGCGCCAGCTGTTGGAGTAGCCTTTGCTCTAGGGATCTACTATCAAGATCAAATGTGGCAGAACTTAGATGAGGCAGAGAGATGTTTAACGCAAAGAGTAACTAAGTCTGGAATTATGGAATGTGTTGAAAATCATATGAATGGTGCAAATTTAGATCTAGTAAGCGTTGCTTTAACAACAATTGCTGCTGCAGCGCTCAGTATGGATTCCGGAGAGAGCGTGACGCGAAGGCAATTTTCAGGCAGAGTGCTCATGGCTACATATCCGCAAATAGGTTTTGGGGTATCAAATTTTTTAACTAGAATATTTACTCCTCCTAAGCCAAGAATTAGGGATTCTCGTATTATATGAGTATAAAGAACCTAGCCTTGATCGCAGATGCACAAGCTGATATAATTCATTAATATGAAAGCAAATTTACATCCAACATGGTTTAATGACGCAAAGGTAACTTGTTCTTGTGGTGCAACTTTTCAAACAGGTTCAACTCTAGAAAATATTCGCGTGGAGATTTGTTCACAATGTCACCCATTTTATACTGGTCAGCAAAGATTTGTGGATACTTTAGGTCAAGTTGAGAAGTTCCAGTCTAAAAATAAAAAGGCTGAGGCTAAAATGGTAGAAAAACAAAAAATTGTTCAAGCTAGAGAAGCTAAAACAAAAGTGGAAAAAGCAGAAAAATTATCTCTCCGTGATCTTTTAATGCAGGCTCGAAAAACTGTAAACTCTTAGCTTCCTAATCCAAAATTTAAATTGCCCTTGGAAACTTCCTCATGGATGATTATTTAAAACAACAAATTGATAATATTGATATAAAAATTGCTGAAAACAAGGAGCTGTTGGGCGATCCTGAACTAAAGTCTCTTGCTCAGGGAGAAATTGATGATTTAGAAAAACAAAAAACTGAGCTGCTTGATTCTTCAAAAACTCCGATGAATTCTGATTCTGAGGGAGAGTATGAGGATGAAGAAGATGGTATTAATCCAAATGTAGCGATTGTTGAAATAAGAGCAGCTGCAGGTGGTGATGAGGCAGGGTTATTTGCCGGAGACTTACTCAGGATGTATACCCGTTTTGCACTAGAGCAGGGTTGGAAGATTGAAGAGCTAGACAAAAATGAAGGGGGTCTAGGACAGATAAAACAGGTTGTTTTACAAATTAAAGGCCGCGGAGCATTTAGCGCATTAAAGTACGAATCAGGGGTACACAGAGTCCAAAGAGTACCTAAGACAGAAAGCTCTGGAAGAATTCATACCTCAACTGCAACAGTAGCGGTTTTACCTGAGGTTGAAGAAGCGGAGGTTTATATAAATCCTGCAGATATAGATTTTGAAGCCTTTAGATCAGGTGGAGCTGGAGGACAGAATGTTAATAAAGTTAATACAGCTGTAAGACTTGTGCATAAGCCTTCAGGAATTGTAGTAACTGCTCAAACTGAAAGATCTCAATTACAAAATAGAGAAAATGCTCTAGCGCTTCTTAGAGCCAGAATCTGGGAGATGGAACAAAGAAAAAAAGAAGCTGAATACGGATTAAATCGATCACAGCTTGTAGGCACTGGGGACAGAAGTGAAAAGATTAGAACATACAATTATCCTCAAAATAGAATTACAGACCACAGAATTAATAAATCCTGGCACAATCTCGAGGACATTTTAAATGGTAAATTTGGATCTATAAGCAAAACTCTCCAAGAAGCGGATTCTTAAATGACTACCCCACCTAAGCAATACACTGATGGATGGACTGAGTTTTACAAACTTAGATTTAATTTAACTCGGGATGTGTTAATCCCCCGCCCTGAAACAGAATTACTAGTAGATGAGGTCCTAAGTTTAAAACCAGATACAGTCCTAGACATTGGAACAGGATCGGGGTGTATTGCTATTTCTATTGCTAAAAACTTACCTAAAGCAAAGCTCTTTGCAACAGATATTTCACCTGAGGCATTAAAAGTGGCAAAGGAGAATGCCCAGATGCATAAAACATTGGATCAAATTATCTTTTTTGAGGCGGATTTACTCCCTAATTTTAAGATTGCACCGGATGTGATTGTGACTAATTTGCCATATATTCCTTCAGCAAGACTAAAACTTATTGACCCGATGGTTACTGAGTTTGAGCCTAAAATTGCACTTGATGGAAGTTATGATGGTTTTGAGTTATATAGAACCCTTTTTGATCAGCTAAAGCAAAGGGGCGTTTATCCTAAATATTTAGTAGCCGAGATTGATTATACTCAAGCAGAGTTTGCACCAGTCGAGGTAAAAAAGAGATTTCCGAATGCTAAGACTCAGATTAAAAAAGATCTAGCAAAAAAGGATCGAATCTTAATAATTAACTTTTCCAACTAGGAAGAAGTATTGCAAGCCCATTAAAAAGTAACCAAAAGGCTGCAGAAAAGACAACAAAGCTAAGAACTATTTTGTTAATAATGGGGCTATTTTCTTTAATTTCTTTCTTATTGCCAATACTTAATAAAGCAATGACTCCGGATAATGAATAGATTAACTAAAAAGATTGCCCAGATAATATCGATAGAGTATTTATTCCACCCTGGTGCAAACCAAGTGCCAAATAGATTTTTACCGGTAGGATCTGTGACAGCTGTTTCGTGATGAATAAGTGTAATTGGGGTTATTAATCTGTCCCAATCATAATAAAAATTGTGATAAAACAAATTTATTCCAAACTATTGTTGCAATAATTGTCAGAAAAATTATCGAGATTGAAAAAATGCTCAAAGTTTTATGGCTCACTTTCTTGTTTGACCGGTTGATTAAAATTAAGGGAATAGTAACAGCGGGTAAAATAACAGCTATGCAAAAAGGGATGATATCTAGTAGAAATACAGTTATTAAGTGTCCAGAAATCATAAAATCCTATCTAAATTATAGTTACTGATTAGGAGATTCAGCAAGAGTTGCATTGACGGTCCGGGTTTTTCCATCAGTCCAAATTTCGAGAGAGACGTTTTCTCCGGCTTTTTTCTTTTGGACTATATCTGAAATGGTTTTGTCGGTGCTTACTAAGGATCCGTCAATTTTTGTTATTATATCCCCTGGTTGAATATTGGCTTTTTCAGCTGGACTACCTTGTAGGACTTCTTGAACATAGGCACCTTGTGGAACTTCATTTAGAAGTGCGACATCTCTGCTTATTACTCTATATCTAACTCCAAGGTAGGCTCTTGAGATGGTGCCATTTTTAACAAATTCATCGACTAGGGCTTTGACTGAATTTATTGGGATGGCAAAGCCAATATTTTGAGCGCCTTCTGTGGTAGCAACGTTTACCCCCACTACTTGGCCCGCGCTATTTAATAGTGGTCCGCCGGAGTTACCAGGATTAATGGCTGCATCTGTTTGAATTAAATTATCTAATTGCTCAGTTTCACCGGAGAAAGGATCCCCTGCCGATACTGCTCTACCTAACCCTGAAACAATTCCCGTTGTTACAGTGTTATCAAATCTGCCCAAAGCGTTTCCAATAGCAATTGCTGTTTGACCTACTTTAATTTTTGAGGAATCTCCTAATTCGAGTTGCTTTGGAATTGAGCCATTGATTTGGACTAAAGCCAAATCTAGGTTTGGATCTCTGTAGATTTTGGTTACCTCTAGTTTTTTACCATCTTTGGTAATGACAGAATATTTAGTTCCCAAATCTGATACAACGTGCCTGTTAGTAACTATTATCCCCGAGTCAGAGACGGCAAAACCTGTACCTATTGTATTGTTTGTATTTCCACTATTAGGAGCGGAGAAAGGATTAAAAGGGTTGATAGCGCGCTGAGCTATACCTATGGCAACTACAGAGGGAGATGATTTTTCAACAGCTGAGATGACGGCATTCTCTTCTAGAACGACTGTATTTGTTTGGGTAGATGATTGAGTTGTGCCTGTACCTGACTTAAGTGGATTGAATTTAACGGGTAACTTGCCTAGCACGGCCATTCGGTAAAGCCCAACGCCAAGAAATATAACAATAACTGCAATAAGTAGTGATGATCTTGATCTATCCATATAATCTATACTTTTTCGTATCCTATCATATTTAAATAATCTGAAAAAGAGCTGAGAGCAGCTAAAGAAACTAAGGATTATCAAACAATGAAAGCGCCTTATCAAGTTGTAAATCCTTGTTTAAATCTGCTCCACCAGTAGCCTCAACTTTAACATCAGGTGTTAATCCTACTCCATGAATCCACCTACCATTTGGGGTTAGCCATTTGGCTACGGTGATATGTATTCCTGTCCCCCCTGGGAGCTCTTGAGATTCTTGAATGGTGCCTTTACCAAAGGACTGGTCCCCTATCAACTTACCTCTTTTATCATCTTGGATAGCGCCTGCCACAATTTCTGAAGCTGAAGCTGAGCCTTTATTGATCATTACCTCCATTGGAATATCTAGCATTTTTCCAATTCTTTTGACAGGATATGGAGTTTTAGTTCCATTAGCATCTTCTGACTGAACGATATTTCCTTTATCAATAAATTCTGATCCAATATATTGAGCACCATCTAGAAAACCACCTGGGTTATTTCGAACATCGACGATTACTCCGTTTGGAGCTTGAGCTAAGGCATCGGAAATTGCTTTATCCCATTCAGAAAATGTTCTTTCACCAAATCTAGTTAATTGAATATAGGCTATTTTTTTGCCCTGAGGAGAAGTTTTCATGGTAAGTTCAACACTTTTAACCACAATTGTGTCTCTTTTGAGAGTAACGTCTTTTGGGGCTGAATCTCCCTCGTGGTAAATATTTAAAGTGACGTTTGTTCCTTTTTGGCCTCTTATTTTATCTACAGCTTCGTAGAGGGAAAGAGATGAGGCGTCTTTGCCATCAATTTTTAGAATCAAATCTCCCGGTTTTATACCGGCTTTATCGGAGGGGGTGTCTTTTAGGGCTGAGATTACAAATAGTCTCTTATCCTTGTTAACTTCAAGCTGAAGACCTATACCATCAAAGCTCCCGCCTAATTCTTCTTTAATACTTTTTTGAGAGGCAGGAGGGAGAAACACCGTATATGGATCACCGATGGCTGCCACCATACCCTGGATTGCACCATAGTACATTTTTTGAGCATCGAGGGCTTTTTTATCTACATAATTTTTGGAAAGCATATCCCAAACCTGCCAGAAAAGGGAAAAATCTAGGTTCTTTTGGGCGGCGGGAGGATTTTGATTTGAAACATTGAATTGAGGCTTGTACTGGCTCCACTGAACCTTAACATCATAGTGGCCAACTTGCCAGCCAATGACTGCAGTTAAAATTGCAATTGCAACAGTTACACCATTAATACTTTTTAGAAAACTTTGTAGAAATGTTTGATTGTTTGATTTATTCTTATCCATTATATTAGCTCTAACTCTTGATAGGGTATTTTAACTTTTCTATGAGGTGTTTTAACAGTCACCAAATGAGTTTGTATACCTGTGGCAAGCATTGTCTCAGTGTGGTCGATTGCCCAAACCTTACCTATAACACCATCTGTTGAATAATCTTGGCTCCTTACATTTGCCCCAACTTGTACCGGCTTAAGTGAAGAAAGTGAGTTGTCTTTTGTTAATGTTTGTAAAGGCAACCCAATTTTTCTTAATGCTAAGATACTGTCAGCTTTTTTGCTCGGCAAAAATATCCGCTTTGACTCTCCGTTCAAAATTATAAAATGTCCGTCATACTGTTTCAAGGCATCAATTAGGTCAAGACCGATGCTTTGTGCTCCAGAACCTTCTAATACTAGAAAAGGTAAATGGGATTTAAAGGTTGGATCTTTAATTTGCTGAGTTTTTAGGTAGTGATAGTCGGATGGACTAATTCCTCCACCAACCACACCTCCGATTGTTATCTGGTGAGCCTTGTTTAAAAGTTTTTTATATAGAATAGGTCCACAGACTATTATTTTATCTTTTAAGGTAGGGTTTAATTGAGACGCTAAAATGGGATCATTTTTAAGGGATAGGATTTTTAGCTCTCCCCAGAAGGCATCCCCCATTCCCCAAACTCCCTGGATTATAGAAGAAAGTGTTTTAATATAAATCTCATTTGCATGAGTATCAACATGTTCTATGATGCCGTAAATGTTAGATAAAAATGGTCTAGGGGTGGGAAAAATTTTAATTTGTAGAAGTCCACTATTTAAATCATAGCTTTCAAATATCCCAGTTCCGGGGGAATAAATTACTCTGGGATTTAAAATGGCCTCCTTGTAGGCTAACACTTCTCCTTTATCAACTGAACTGCCCGGAGTTTTTTTAAGATATTTAACTGCCTTCTGGGGAGAGACTCCTAATTCTTTAGGCAGATTAAGACGGGCTATACCACCATGATCATGATATTTTCCCAAGACATGTCCTGGTTCAATTTCTTCATTTTTGGCTATATTTAAAACAAGATTTTTTGGTAGGGTTCTTTTAACTAGAACTGGATGTTCTGGAATGAATCTGGGCTTGTATTTGATAAGAAGGCTGGGGGTGGATGTTATGGAGGCGGCAGCCATAAAAAGTGAAAGTTTTTTTAGATTTTAGCTACAAATGGCAATAGAGCCAAGTGTCGGGCATGCTTAATCTCTTTGGATACCCCACGTTGGTGTTTGGAACAGACTCCGCTTCTTAAATGGCTGACTATTCTGGATCGGTCAGACATAAATTTACGCAAAGTTTGTGAGTCCGTATATGTTGGCTTTTTATTGTTCTCACAAAAAAAGCAGACTTTTTTCTTAGCTTGTGCCATATCTGGGTAATTTTACATTAAACTAGGTTCAGGAATCAAGGATTAGAAGGGAAGGTCGTCGAGATCTTCAATTTCTTCTTTTGGTTGGGGTTTTTCCTCTGGTGAGGACTTTTCTTCTTTGGGGGTGTCTATATCATCTTTAGGAGCTGGCTCAGCAGCTTTTTTAGGCATATCATCTATTTGGCGGCTAGGAACTGAAGATTCAGCTGGGGTATATCCCCCTTCGGAATCAGAGGCACCACGGCTTGTTAAAAGCAGCATATCTTCTAGGACAATTTCAGTTGTAGTTCTTTGTTGACCATCTTGACCCTCCCAAGATCTGTTTTGAAGTCTACCGGAGATAAAAACTCTATTTCCTTTTTTGAGCAACTGAGAGCACAGTTCCGCTAGCTTGTTCCAAGCTACTACCTTGTGAAAGTCTGCCTCTTCTTTTTTCTCGCCTTCTGAAACATAAGTGCGATTTGTAGCAATTGAAAATGTAACCACGGCGTTGCCTTGAGGGGTATATCTTAATTCAGGGTCTCGGGTTAAATTCCCGATTAGTTCTACTCTATTCCAACTTCTTGTTGCCACTTTGTACTATTCCTTTTTATCTTCAGTCTTATCTTCTACGGCCTTTTTATCTTCTTTTTGATCCTCTGTCTTTTTTGCGGAAGAAGCTACTTTCTTAGGTTTTTTTTCTACCTTTTTTGGTAACTCAATTCTTAAAAGGAGATAACGGATTACATCCTCGTTTAATTTCAATTTTTTGTCAAGCGAGGAGATAGTGTTAGGCTCTGATTCAAACTCATAATGAGCATAAAAAGCTGAGGATTGATGCTGAATTGGGTATGACAAGTTTTTGGTTCCCCAAACGTCTTCTTTGTTTGTTTTACCAAAACTTTTGACTACATCATCTAACAGAGCTTTTCTATCATTCTCTGACAGATCATTTTTTACTAATAATGTAAGCTGATAGTTATTCATACTATTTCGTGTGTAATTGTACTAATTTAAGTTTTTTAATTCAAGTGCCTGGGATATGACTGATTTGATGTCGGGTTTGATGACAATTTGGTATAAATTGCTAATATCAAAAAATTTTACCTGTTCGGTGTCTTTGCCATTTCCGTTAAACAATATCTTCCCCCCTATTACGTCTATGAAGAAGAATTTTCGATCGGACTTCCAGCCTTCATTTTTAAAGATATTGAAAAAATAGCTATTAAAACTGGTGATAGGTTCGGTTTTTTTATCGATAATTAAACCAGTCTCCTCTATTACCTCCCTTTCTAGAGCAGCGAACTCGGTTTCATTTTGTTCAACTCCCCCACCTGGCAGTTCCCAAAAACTTGCTTGAGGATCTTTGACAAGTAATATTTGACCTGAAGTAATGTAAACCCCATAGACTCGAATGTTGGGAATAAATTTAGATTCATCTAATTGATGGGTGGCCCCTTTAATGTCTTCGCAGGTAATTATTGCCATTTTTACAATTGTAACAGATAGTCTTTTGGCAATATCTGGTAGTATTAGGCAATATCTGGTAGTATCTGGCAAGCCATGCTTATACCCCCTAATTATGTACTTACTCCCAAAATATCTGAATTGTTAGGCTCAATAGAGTCTTCTCGGGCCATAATTGATTCTGTAAATATTCCGGCGGAAATTGAGGCAAATATAAAAAGGCGCTCTACTTTAAGATCTTCCCTTTTCTCAGCTAGAATTGAAGGTAATAGTTTAACAATTGAGGATTTACCTAGAGTATCTTCAAAAGATCAAAAAAGGATTGAGATCTACAATATATTAAAGGCATTAAACTTTATAAGCCAAAGGCATGCAAGGGATTTGACATTAAAAGACATACTTAATCTTCATGAGATGGTTATGGATGGGTTAATAGAAAAACAAGATTTAGGAAAATTCAGAACTGAAGCTAATGCAATATATAATACCGCAGGTATCGCAATTTATTTGCCTCCTCGACCCTCTCAGATAAGTTCATTACTGTCAAAGCTGCTTACGTATATAAATAGCTCTAAAGAACAGTTTGTGCCGATAAGGGCGGGTTTGGCTCATTACATTTTTGAAAAGATTCACCCTTTTTTGGATGGAAATGGTCGGGTAGGCAGACTTTTAATTCAAGCAGTTTTAACTAAAGGAGGGTATGGAATGAAGGGTTTGGCTTCTTTAGAGGAATACTTGGATAAAGAAAGAGCAGATTATTATCATGGTTTGGAAAACACTGAAAGAGATGTGACTGATTATTTGGAATTTATGCTGGAGTGCATTGCCAGTGCCTCAATCGATGCAAAAACACAGGTTTTAGAGAAAAAAGACACCAATCCTCAGGATTTTTTGCTTCCTAGAAGAGCAGAATTATTTAACATTATTAATGATCAAAAACTGATAAATTTTGATAGCTTAAGAAGAAGATTTTTAGCTATAAATGAAAGAACTTTAAGATATGATTTAAAAAAATTACAGGATGGTGGATTTATACGGAAAAGAGGAACTACAAAGGGGGTATATTATGAGCCGAGCCCATCTTAATTACTTATCAAAAATTCGATTACATCCCCATCTTTGACAATATATTCTTTACCTTCTGTTCTAACCCAACCTTTTTCTTTGGCTGTTTTGAGGGAGCCTGCTTCTATTAACTTGGAATACTCAATAACCTGGGCTCTAATAAATCCTTTTTCAAAGTCTGTGTGGATAACTGCTGCGGCTTGGGGAGCCTTTGAGCCCTGAGTTACAGTCCAAGCCCTAACTTCCTTTTTACCTGCTGTTAAAAATGAGGCTAAACCCAACAAATGATAGGCTTTTTTGATTAGCCTTTCGAGCCCCGGTTCTTCTATTCCTAATTCTTTTAAATATTCCCCTCTTTCTTCTTCGGGTAGCTCAACTAATTCTTCTTCTATCTTGGCTGAGATTACTAATTCATTTTCATTTACTGTTTCATGCTCCATTTTATGAGCATAACTTCCCTCATCAACATTAAAGACGTATAAAACAGGTTTTAAGCTCATTAAGGGTAAGGACTTAAACCATCCTTTGAGTCTGTCATCCCCTATTTGATATTTTCCAAGTACCTTACCTTGATCTAATTCCTGCTTTATTTGAGTTAATATTTGGAGTTTTTCTGCATCTAGAGGATCCTTTGAGGTTTTAGATTGTTTTTCTTGGGCTGGAATCAATTTTTCAAGGGTTTGGATATCAGAAAGAGCTAATTCTGTTTCAATTGTTTCCCTATCTGAGGATGGGTTTTCTGATCCTTCTCTGACTATATTTTCATCATCAAAGTCTCTTAAAACATGAATAATAGCATCCACTTCCCGGATATGAGAAAGAAATTGATTACCTAGACCTGCTCCAGCGGATGCACCTTTAACTAGTCCTGCAATGTCTACAAACTCCACCACAGCAGGAACTATAGGAGGAAGAGAATCCATTTTCTCCTCAGCTTTAGTAAGCTCTGCTAATTTTAAAAGTCTCTCGTCAGGCACAGCAACAATTCCAGTGTTAGGCTCAATGGTGGCAAAAGGATAATTAGCACTCAGTGCTACTCTTTTTTTCAATAAACTATTAAATAATGTAGATTTCCCCACATTAGGAAGACCCACAATGCCTACTTTTAATGACATGGATGAATTATATCAATATAATTACCAAAATTAAGTCTGAATTTTTAAATCAATTAAAAATAAATAGAATTTGATTAAACAATTAGCTATATAAAGTATTATCCTCGGAATTATGAAATCAAGAAACCATAATGCCTCGGCAGTAAAGACAGCCAAAAAGAAAGAGTTATTTATGTTTTCAATAAAATGAATTATTCCAAACAAGTCATAGTTAAAGGAATATTTAATTAAGAGTAATAGTGAGATAAAAGTTGTGAAAGTTATTGCTGAATTATATGAAATTGGGAGATCTGAACCTAAAATTTTCATTTTAAGAGCATTTGGATTATCAATTAATTTATCATATGGATACAGGGAGAATACACCTATCCCAAAGTCATCAGTTTTCTGAATTTGCTTTCCAAATAAATAAAAATTGATTTTTAATAGCCATTTCTTAACTGGCTCAATAGAATCGATTACATTTTGGCGTATATAAATTTTACTACGGAAAAAATAGTTTCTAGTCGTATTTAAATGTTCCTGATAAATATTTTCTATCACCTGTTTGGCCTTAATATTCTTATTTATTTTAGAATCCATAATTTTCCTACCATTTATAAGTGTGTATCTATTGGGTTCATTTAGATCTATCGGTTGTTTTGATTGTTTACTTTTTTCAACAGAAGTTTCTGTTGGAGATTCAGGATCTTGAGGATTCGGAAATATGTGATTAAAGAGGTATCGACTAGCTTTATTGACGGATACCTGGAGTTTTGCTCTAGTTTGATTTCGATACTTTTTAATATCATTTTTTAAATACCATATCCTAATCATTGTTACTGAGTCTTTTTTACCTTGGCTATTCCTGGTAGGTATGAATTCTCCTCTATCTGGATACTCTCGTAAAATACTAAACCCAACTGCCTCTTCATTATCTTTCCATGGAATCAGTTCAAGTTTTTTTGAGTATTTAAATAGTTTAACCAATTTCTTGGTTTCTTCTGATATGTTTGATTGTTCCATAATGGCTGAGATTTTAACAGAAATTAGGACTAATCGGAACTTGGACTCTGCCTCTTAGTGAATTTAACAGAAGTAATCATAGATAAAATTATTACTTTCTTAGGAATAAAACTCACCTGTTGGAGCCAAATGTGCTAAAATTCAGGCATGGAGAGAGTTGTTTATGGGAAAATAGTTCGTTTGGTGGAATTCCCTTTTAAAAGTGCTGGGGGTGTTGATGTGCAGAGAACTCATATGTATATGGATGGGATGGGGTTTGATAGGATGTTTGCTTTTGCTCATCAAAAACCTAATGAACAAGGGGTTCATTCTTTGGCGACCCAAAGAGATAATTTTGATGGACAAACTCAGTTCTTTGCTAAAATTGCTTTAATAAAACCCAGATATAACGATGGTGGACTAGAATTAACATGGCAGGGCGAAGATCCTATCTCAGTTCCCTTGGACTATGACACCGAGAAGCTACTACCTGTTACTTATAAAACATTTAATCCAGGTGACGGTACAAGATTTTCAGGAAGTGTATTTATCGCGAGCGCACAACATCCTAGCTTAGATAAATGGGTCACGGAGCATGTTGGAGCTCCGTTGCATGTCGTTAAAGCGGGAAAAGCTCATATTAGATATACAGATAATAACTTTGGAGACTATCCAAATGAGCTTAGATACCAGGATGGATTTCCTTTATCCCCTCATACCAGAGCATCAGTCAGAGCAGTTAATCAAGTTGCTCGAACTATGGCTGATGAGCCAGAATTTTCTATTGGGGAGGACTCCTTTAGAGGTAATATTATTATAGATGCAGATTCTCCTGATCAGTTAGCTGCTGTTCCCTTTTCAGAGCATGATCTTTTCAAGGTGCAAATGGGAGAGATTGAAATCGATACACCAAAACCTTCCGGTAGATGTCCAATTACTAGTGTTGACCAAATGGATGCTCACATAAGAGGACTTAAGACACAGTCTGTATTAAATAAGAATAGGCGTTGGCTTAATACTGTTTCTAATAGTGTTGTTGTTGCCTTTGCAGAAAATGGGGTGCCTATGAATGTAGGAGAAATTGCTGTTGGAGATGAAGTTTATGCATTAGCTTCAAAATACCCAAGATTAGTTTTTGGTGGAGCTGAAATAAAACCAATAAAGTAATATTTATTGAAGGCCCACAGAAAGACTCATGGATTTATTTTTTAATTCTTTTTAGACGGTGGTTAATAATATTGACTAATAGACCTTCTGGGATAGGACTATTCAAGGGAATTTGTATAGCACCTTTAGAAAAGCTATAGTTATGATGCTTAAGCTCTTCTTTAAATATTTGTATTTCCTCACCTCCATAAGGATATATTCCAATATGATTTATATGGGCATCAAACCCAAGGAATGAAGTACCCTCAATCTTAAGACTTGGCATACCGTAGGAAATGACTTCTTCGGCATCAGGGACGATTCGCTTGGCAATCTCTCTAATTCTTTCCAACTCTTTTCTTTTTGCTGGATCTATTTTTTTTAAATAATCATCAATTACAGTCATTATTTTTTTAACTCGATACCATATGATGTAAGTGCTTGGATTTTGGCGTCACTTTTATGGCCATTAAATTTGTAGACGTCACAAAATGCTACAGAGATAGATGGAAAAATTATTTCTCCATTAGCTGAGGCAGTATCGCCATGAGTTATGACAGTCTTTATGATTAGTTCTGTAGCTTTCTCAGATCCCATCGTTTCCAAAAATTTTCTAGCTTCTTTTTTTCCTTGAATTTTTTTGTTTCCTATCATGTCCCAAGTAATATCGTCACTCATAAAGTTCAAGATTTTTTCTAGATCGTTTTCAGCAAAAGCCACATTAAAGTCTAGGATAAATTCTTTCCTGGGAGCGTTACCACAATCTTCACTAACAGTAATCTTAGTCACGGGACAATTATAGCAAATAGACTTGCAGCAAATATCTCCACTTTTTCTATTGACAATCAACAGTAATTAAAATATACTTAACTTTAAAGTTAACTATTATGACTAACACCATAAACCAGAAAGATTTAGATGTAATTTTTGAAGCATTTGGCAATCAACATAGACGGGACATAATATATGCTCTGGGCTTACAGCCCTACTCTATTAGCCAATTAGCAGTTAAACAGAACCTTTCTCTTCCTGCCATTCACAAACACATTAAAATTTTAAAAAAATCAGGCCTTATAAAAACCAAGAAAATTGGTCGAACATCTGTTCTTGCAATTAATCGTGTGTCACTTCGATATATGCAAGACTGGCTTATGCAATTTCAGGCGCACTGGGGAAATGATGATGAAACTTTAGAAAATTATGCAGAGTATATAAACAATAAAAAACTGAAAGGAGGTGAAAAAAAGAAATAAGCAAGGCTTGAATTTTTTCAAGCTGAACTTTTAAAAATATGAAAAAATTTGTTTTGTTATATGTTGGTTCAGTTGAACCATCACAAGATGTTATGGATGGATGGACAAAGTGGTTTAACGCTTTAGGCAACAGAGTTGTTGATAGTGGTAATCCATTTGGATCTGGCAAAGAAGTTACCAAGGATGGTATTAAAGAATTAGCTTCGGACGAAAGCGCAATTGCTGGCTATACTATTATTAATGCAGAAAATGCAGAAGAGGTAGAAAAGCTTGTTGCAAAAGAATGTCCAATGGTTTCTAGTGTTAGAATCTACGAAGCGCTTCCTATGTAATGGAAAGTAAAATGGAGAGGTACTCCCTCGGGCTCTGCCTCTTCATAAATCTCGTCAATTCAAATTCCAATCAATAAATACTAAGCAGCAGAGTGTTGTTTTACTAGATAATCAAAATTAGTAAGAAGGGTATAGCTTGGAGTTCTGTCAATTTGTTCCGGGTTTAGGGAAGGATTTCGTTCTTTTAGCTCTCGTCTTAACATAGCATAAAGACTTGTTAGTCTCTCTGGACTCATTAAATGAAATTTATCAATATTTGTGTTTCTCAAATATTGAGATTGGTCTAAAAGATACCTTAGCTCTCCTACATCTTCTTGGTTTTTCGTAGGATCAAAGGGTGGAAGTAAATCAGCAAAGCCTACTTCTCTACATCTTACTCTCATAGCTGGTGCTTCTTTAATAAAGGTCTGAAAATCAGGCTTCTCTCTTATTCCAAAGAGAATTGCTCGTTGCAGTCTTTGATTATCTGAGAACACTTCATGATATCTATATGCTGATAGTTTTATATCTTTAAGGTAAGAATCTAATACTTCTTCAAAAACTGCTGTTCCTGGAATTATGTCGTGAAGGATGGTAAGTTCACCTAAACTAGCTTGAGATCCTAACTGCTTATAGACTGGAACTATGGCATCAATCAAATCAGTTGGAACTATATTATGTGATGCAGTTTGTTTAACTAATGCTAGAGCTCTTGATGCAAAAAATTCTTTAAATTCTTCTTTTGTAGCATACGCACTTTCTACGGGATTTGAAATGTTATCTGCATAATATGAGAATACTTTTTTTAGTTCTCTTTTTTTCTGGCTATCATCCCCCTCAATTTTTTGAGCAAGCTCAAAGACTAATGGTTCAATCCTTTCTTTAGTGTGATCTAAATTTACAATAGATCCATCTGAGCTTCCACTTGCCCAGGTAAAGTCAGCCACTGTAACTTCAACCTTACCGCTTGGGTCAACAACTAAATATTGATTCCAGGCATGAGTAGAATCCATCCGCCCTGCAATAGCATTTTTCTTAGCTCTTTTAGGGGCAAATGCATACCCTGCATCATATAAGCTGTAAGTTGTTGAAAGAGGACCTCCTTGTATAGAATCTCTTAAAGATTCAAACATGGCTTTTCCCATCCAGGCAAAATTCCTGCAAACACCATTTCCTTCCCATGCGGGGTCAGCTCTGTTATCCAAGCCGGCTTGGAGTAACTCTAACACTGTGCTTTTATCTGCTTGAGTCAAAGGATCTATTTTTACTCCTTCAGCAATAAGTTTTTGTCTTTGTTCTGGGGTTAGGTCGACTGCATCACTTAATTTATATTTTGTCAGATCTTTTAAGACTAAAACTGTTAATTCTATTGCTTGCTTTGGAGTAAGATGATGTATTCCCTCTATTCCAAGTTTGTCTTTGATATACCGACCATCTCCATGAACGTAATGATTAACAAAGCTATAAATATTTCTTTGCCAGTCAGGTTGATTGACTGTGTTGTTGTAGGTGTTTATTCCACTCTTGGATCTTGTACGCTCAGATTTACCAGCTATCTCTTCAACTATTGGCGGAATATCATGAACTCTTAATGTTCTAACACCAGGGGAACTAAATTGATCGAGATTTAGGAATACAACTTTAGTTTTAGGATTGATTTGTAGCTCAAGGATGGGTTTTCTAGTTTCAATTTCTTTGGGCGCTTCTTTCTCCATATTAAAAGTATAGCAATAAGAATGTTTTAGAAAAATGAGGTATTAAGAGGAAATTTATTAGGCTAACCTGAGTGTAGTTATTCCACCATCTACGATTAGGATTTGTCGAGTTGTTTGAGCTCCCATACGGCCCGCTAGGTAAAGCACAGGATGTGCTGCTTCCTCAACAGTGGTAAATCTTCTAGAAATCATTTTATCTGCAATGGGTTGTAGAGGATCTAAGGTAGGATCGCCTCCTCCTCTTTCCACTAGTCTTCTTCCAACCTGTCTTTGCCTGTCCCATATAGCAGTTTCAACTGGACCATAAGCTACCATATTCGCAGTTCCTCCTGTTGCTAATAGTTCAGAACCCCAGGCTTTTGTGACTCCGCCCATCCCCCTTTTTGAAGCATCGTAAACTGCTTGACCTGCCACTCCTTCTTCTCCGGAAACACTTCCAATATTAACAATTCTTCCATTAACCCCAGCTTGTTGAAGCCCTCTGTAAACTGCAGCTGTCATCATAATAGGACCCACTAAATTTGCACTAATTGCATCTGAAATCTCACTTAAGTTTCTTTGAGTATATTTATCAAAGCCCCTGTCATTTGCAAAGCCTGCATTGTTGACCATAATATCAACTTTTCCGTCAAATTTATCTTTTATAACTCCACCTAATTTAGCTGCTGTTTCAGAATTTGCTATATCTCCTACAACTACCTCAGCTCTTCTACCGAGATGCATTACAACTTCAGCTAACTCTTCTAAGGCTTTTTCGTCTCTACCATGCAATACAACATCAGCCCCATGAATAGTTAGCAACTCAGCAACTCCTCTTCCTATCCCTCTTGATGCCCCAGAAACGACTCCTACTCTATTATCTAGTGTTAAAAATGGATGTGATCTTGCGATGACTAAGTCAGGTTTTGGGCCTAAATGTCTTTCGAGTGTCTGGTCTGCTCTTTGTGCAATTGATACTCTAATATCGGGTGTAGACATAAAATTATTCTTACATGGATAGTATTATTTGGAATAGGAAAAAACAATATATCAAGATAGCGTATTTAGTTACTCTGAAGTAAAATACGGATGATGGTGTGGCTTGCTATTATTGGATTATTGGTCGGGAGTTATTTATTAATGAGCGATTCTAAAAAACAGAAGAAACCATCATTTCCTCAAATGCCTAAGCCTAAATTAAACATTAAACAAACTGATCTATCTCATATATCTCTTAGTTCGGAGCAAGAAGAATTGTTTGAGAAAATGGAAAAAACCAGAAATAATATGTTTATTACAGGAAAAGCTGGAACGGGAAAATCCATCCTACTTCAATACTTTAAACAAAACACATCAAAAACAATTATAGTTACAGCTCCCACAGGTGTTGCAGCATTAAATGTAGGAGGTCAAACGATACATTCACTTTTCCGTATTAAACCAGGATTTGTAGAAACTGAGAAACTTAATTTAAATTCTAGAACAGCACTTATTTTAAGAAATATCGATGCAGTTGTAATTGATGAGATTTCTATGGTGAGAGCTGACTTAATGGATGGGATAGACCATATGTTAAGGCTGGCCCGCTCAAATAATTATCCTTTTGGGGGAGTACAAATGATTATGTTTGGAGATTTATATCAATTACCTCCAGTAGTTGAGGATAGAGGGTTACAGCAATATTTTGCCCATAATCATGGGGGTTACTATTTTTTTAATGCACATGCATGGAGGGAGAAATTGCCAGATGTTCATGAATTAACTAAAATCTTTAGACAAGATGATGATTCTTTTAAAGATATCTTAAACGCTATCCGAATTGGTGAATTCAATTCAAATAATTTGGAGATACTTAATGCTCGAGTTACTAATAAGCTGCCTGAGGATGGGGTTATTACTCTTGTCACTACTAATAGTTTAGTTAGAGATATTAACTTCAGGAAACTTGCTCAATTAGAAGGAGACTCAAAGGAGTATATAGCCTCAATAATGGGAGATCTAGAAGAATCATATTTTCCAACTGAAGAAGTTTTGATTTTTAAAAAAGGAGCTCAGGTGATGTTTTTGAAAAATGATAGAGAAAAAAGATGGGTTAACGGGACAATAGGTAAAATAGATTCATTATCAGATGATGAGGTTAAGGTAAATATTGATGGTATTGTTTATTCGGTTCCGAAAGAGACTTGGACAAAAATAAGATACACATATGACATAGAGACAAGAAAGGTTAAAGAGGAAGTTATAAGTTCATTTACACAATTTCCTCTCAGACTAGCTTGGGCTATCACAATTCACAAATCCCAGGGGCAAACGTATGGATCAGTGGCGGTAAATATGGGAGAGGGTGCATTTGCGCATGGTCAAACGTATGTGGCATTAAGCCGATGTAAAACGTTAGAGGGTATTTATCTTAAAAGAGAAATTTTAAGTCAGGATATTATAGTTGATCCACTTATTGTCAGTTTTATGAAAAGTGTAAATATTTTGAAAGTTTAGAAGATTAAATCAATGGTCGCTCTTCCTTCAGAGGAAACTGAAACTTGCCTTGTTATAGTTGAGGAATTGTAATTACTTTTAGTAGAAACTGGATTAAACGGCGAGCAACCTGCTTCATTAAAAGTTATTGTATATAGACCATTTGCATCCGTTACAGCGGTCTTGGTAATGCTTCCACATAAAACACTAACTGATTGATTGGCTAATGGAACAAGTTTAGGGCCTGGAATTACCTTGTTTAGATTTCCTCTGATGGTTACAGGTGACACTCCATAGGCTGCCTGAGGTGTAAAGACTCCGACTAGGAAGATGGCTAATGCACTAAAGGTTATAATAAAAAATCTTTTGATTGATTTCATTTATTCATACTAGCAGACTCTCTATAGATTTTAGATTAGAGATTCGTAAGATTTAGGGAAAGATTTTAATTGTTATAATTTGTTGTGAAGTTTGTATAAGATGAGTGCAAAAGGCTCTCTTAAAAAATGGTATGAATAGTACTGCCAAGGCTGCCAACATGAGCTATCAATGGCTGGCGAGACAGTAAAGTTGAGGTTTAACTTCTTTGCTACTAGTGATGCTCTTGCGATGTGGAAGGGTTCGGTGACAATAATTACAGAGTTTAAGTTATTTGATTCCAGGGTTTTTTTTGAAAACAAAAAATTTTCAAAGGTAGATGTTGATTTTGATTCTTCAATAATATTTTCAGTTGGCATTCCCATACTTTGCGCAATATTTTTCATTGTTTCTGCTTCATTTGCATGATCTTCCTTATCTTCTCCGCCAGAGACGATAATTTTTAATGCCATGTGAGTTTTATAGAGATTAACAGCATGAGTAACGCGGGAGACCAAGCATGGATTATATCCTGTTCCATGATAGGATTTTGCTCCCAAAACTAAAATAGCATCGGAGACAACTTTATTATCAATATTTGCTGCTCTTCCTATATATACAGCAAGTGATAAATACAATCCATAGATTAGCATCAAAATAGAAAGGATAAAAACAAAAAAATAGATTTTCATTAATATTAGAATTGTATCAACAACAAAAAATTATTATAGAGGCAGTGGGTATGTGGTAGGAGGAAAACCAGCTGCTTGTATAGCTGTTAGTGAGGTCCCACCATTAAAGTTAACTGCTTTTGAGTAAAGTCCTCCATTTAAAGTTGCGTTTGATAATCCAGCATTTATTTGAGTTGTAGGGGCGTAGATAACACCGGTATATTTGGCACCATTAGAATAATTTGCTGTATATCCTTTGGCTGAATAAAACAAAATTCCATTGGTTGTATCCCAGGCTTGAAGGTTAGCGTTTGTACTATTGTCATAAATAAATCCTTCACTGATGACGCTTAACTTACCACTTGTTCCAGTTGTATTTAAAGTTACATTGCCAGTCGCATAGATACATTTGTTGTAGACTGTTGATGTATCCCACAATGTGACTGAACCCAAATAGTTGGTGCATTTTGTCTTATAGAAGCTGAGCGGATATGAAGGCACTGGAACCGTTTGGCTTACCTGGCTTTTTTGATTGACTGTAAACGTTGTATTACCTGACTGGGTAAATGAACTAATGTAATTTAAGATATCTAAGCGAGCAGTGGTGTTATAAACAAAACTCATACTCCCATTGCTATGGGCAATTCCGGTTGTGATAAGAGTAGTTGCAGAGTTACTATTAAAGGTTGTATCAGCAATAGAAACAAATTGAGCAACATCAATTATTCCTGTGTATTTTGGAGCCTCAACATTCAAGACTCTGTCAGTACTCCTATACCAGAATGAAGTTTTTCCATTTTTATTGATAACTATTTGAGCACCATTTACATCACCACACTGTTGCCAACTAGTCTTGTTATCATATGAGCACTCAATCTTCAAAACACCAGATGCTGGGTCGCCGTTTGTGCCTGTATCTGTTGCATTTAGCTTAACTGTGGCAGCGGATCTACATGTTCCATTCATATCTCTTGAACAGGTCATGGTACCAGTTGTTACAGGAGGAACAGTGTCATGAAATAGTTCAATTTGGTTTGGGTTGGTAGTGGAATAAATAATCTGATAATTATCTTTTGCACCATTGGTTGTTGATCCTTTCATTGCTCTTGCGGATGTTGATCCTAAATCTTCTGTTGCCAAAGTAAATGATCCACTTCCTGTGCCTACAACATCTATTTTATAAACTCCACTTGTCGGTGATGGAATATGTAACCAGTAAGGGGTTTCAGTTTGATCTTGATCATCAAAGAGGCTCAGTTTTCCATAAACTCCATTTGCAATATTTGTTGCATACTGACCATTTGCTGGATCTATACCCAGTCTATTACCACTTGGATCTACTATTCCTAATATTATGGGTGAAAATCCTCCTATTAAAAGACCGAAAGGATTTTTATGAGGAAATACAGTTCCATTAGCTGTGAAAGATGCTTGCTCTCTGAATTGAGTTAAAAATTTGTATAAATTATCTCCAGGACAAACTGTTGCATCGGTTAATGTTTTAGAAGAAAAATCTCTGTGTCCTGCTATATTATTTACAAAGCATTGATCAGCAGGAAGTTTGCAACTTGGTTGCCCATCAACAGTAGCAGGAAGTTGAAACATTCCGTTTTTGCTAATGCCATATTTACTACTTAACCAATTAATTAAACTTTGAGTGCTTTGGATTGTAGAACTTGTAGGCTCTGCTACCCCTCCATCAAATGCATTTACCAGAAGAGAATTATCTCCTGGATCAATACCGTATCTTCCAAGAGCTGCTATAGCTGCTATACCTGTATTGGCATTACCTACGGAAGATCCCTTATTTTCTACATTCTCTTGTTGACTCCCCTTCCATCTGCCCTCATAGATATTGCCTTGAGGATCAACTAAAAAGTGGTAAGCAATATCTCCATAACCTTTCAATTTATGGTTTTGCCATTCTAACCAAATTTGTCCTGTCCAAGTATTGCGTATAGAAGAATAATTAGAGTCTTTGCTTGATAGAATGCTTACGGGATTAAATGCCTTACCTATGGTTCCTAATGCATCGAATTTTAGAGCTAGCTGTATCTCTCGGGCTAACGTTCCAACACTCCCTGGGTCATTGGTACTAGCAGTGTGGTGGATTACTATGTGATTTGGTGTCTGACCTTTATCTACTCCACTATCATCACCGTGCCAATTACTTCTTGGTAGAACAATAGGTTTTGATGGTCCACTCCCTCCACCGCCCCCTGATGTTTCAACTATCCAGTAACTTGAAGAATTACAGTAAGGAGCAAATAGATCTGTCATGGTTACTTTGACGCTGTTAGTGCCGGTTTTAAACAGTGCAGTGATGTCCTGAGGTGTAGTAGGGACTATTAAATTACCATTGCCGTAGTTTTTAGAAAAAGTTGCTGTGGTGTTGTCCGGACGAGTTACTTGTATGTCGATTTTATCGTCTGTATAAATATTTCCAGTTCCGTCTGACTGGCTAGAAAGTTTGACTGATCCGCCATTATAGGTAAATGAGTATGGCGATGGAGAATAGAACACATTACAAGGAGAGTTACCATTGGTGTGAAGAGGAGAAATTTGTAAAGGAGATCCAGCGGCGTTTGCAACTTTACTGTTGCTGGGTATAAATAGAATAGTTAATAAAAATACTACCAAAAAGTAAGTAATTTTTTTCATCTACCAGATGATTATATTCAGAAAACCACTCCTTCTGTCAAGAGTCAAATAACAAGTATTTGATAGTTTATTTGCAGAGGTAAGTTTAGAATCGGCCCATGAGTTAAAAATCACTCTAGAAACCTGTTGGGCAACAAAGTTCCTTTTTAGGATTTATTGAGTCCTAATACTTTTTTGGCTTTATCTACAACTTGAGTGGGGGTGTAATCAGATTTTACCAGGTAATCGACTGCTCCTTTTTTGATAGCTTCATCTGCGTCACCGGTACTTGAAAGATTTGTCAGGATAATAACTGGAACATTTTTTAAGTTTGGATCCGATTTCAGAATAGCTAAGGCTTCAATACCACCCAGCTTGGGCATCATTATATCCATCATAATAATATCGGGTATGGACGATTTCGCTTTCTCAATCCCCTCTTCCCCATCCTGTGCAACCGTTACCTCAAACCCTTCAACCTCGAACTTTTTTTGATACATTTTTAAGAGGAACTGATCATCTTCAACAAGGAGAACTTTTGTCATTTTTTTATACTATCACAATTACCCTTCCTTGGCGATAAGTGGAGGGTCATTTTTCTGGTCCGGATGAGCTTGGGATTCTTTTTCAATCTCAATTTTGACATTGTTAGCTAGCGGTGATTTAGCTATAGGTAAGGAAAAGGCAAATATACTCCCCTTTCCAATTTCACTTTTTTCAATCCAAATATCTCCTCCCATTTTTTGAACTAATTCTTTAGATAGGTATAATCCTAAGCCAGTTCCGATTGGCTTACCTTTTTGCTGGGAACTGATTTGTTGAAATTTGCCAAATAACTTCTTTTGATTATCGGGAGTTATTCCCATTCCAGTATCAGCAATAAATATCTTGATCCGATCACCTTCTTGCTCTGTTGTAATTATGATTCCGCCCTGATCTGTAAACTTTAGTGAGTTACCAACTAAATTATTTAAAACTTGTTTTACCTTATCTACATCAGCCTGAACCAAAATCTCTTTCTGTTTTTTATAGTCTAAAATAATTTTTTTAGATATAGCTATTGGTTGAAGGGTTGAGATTACTTCAGCGATAATAGCATCTAGATCTGTTTCTACTAGAGTGAACTTAAGCCGGCCAGCCTCAATTCTAGAAACGTTTAGCATATCATTAACAAGGTGGATCAACCTGTCAGTAGATGCTCCAATATCATTTATTGGCTCTTCCATTTCTTTACTTAATTTACCAAAGTCCCCTTCTTGAATCATTGAAATAAACCCCTTAATAGCGGTCATCGGTGTTCTTAATTCATGAGAGGCCAATGAAACAAACTCATCCTTTAATTTTTCTAAACCAAGAAGTTTACGGTTGGCTTGCTCTAATTCCATTTTTTGAGCTGTCAGAGCTTCGGTTTTCTGTCTGACCTTCTCTTCAAGTCCCTGATAGGAATTCTTAAGTTTTAAGACCATATCGTTAAAAAATCCAGCTAGGGTACCAATTTCATCTTTGGAGTTAAAAGGGATAACAATATCTAGATTTCCTTCACCAACTTCTTTGGCGGCTTTACCAATTATATCCAGAGGCTTAAAAATTGAAAAATTTAAATAGCTTAATAGCAAAAAAGGAGGAAGAATAATGAATGCAATTATAATAAGAAGTAAATATTTAAAAGAATCCTTTGCGTGTTTAATCAAATCCCAGTTTTGGATAGCTTCTACTGGTACGGTTACAATAACAATCCATTTTCTATTTGGGAATATGTTGGCTGGGACATAGGCACCTACTTTTTCAGTATTATCTAGACTAGAGATATATCTCGAAACTCCTGACGAACCATCCTTTGAAGCTTTTGTGATGAGTGAGGTTATAGCACTAGCTGTTGCTTCCTCGGCAGAATTTTTGGGGCGTCTATTCTGGCCAATAAGCTCTTTTTGTGGGTGATAAAAAATGGTACCGTCATCATCTTGTAAGACAATATAGCCATTATTAGAAATCTTAATATTTTGTAAGAATTTACTACTGAACTCTTCAAAGTATATTGCTCCCCCAACTGTTCCAATAAAAGCATTTTTATCATCAAAGACTGGTACGTGAACTGCCACAGCATAGCCTCCAGTTGGGACTTTTATAATTCTACTCATGACAGTTTGATGCTTGGGGTCATTGAAGATGTCGTTAATATAAGGCCCTAGCTTTTGAGCATCTGATCCAACTAGCGCTTTATTGATGGAGCACTTAAACTTTTTATTTACATCAACACGTCCAATATTACTGATACGGGTATTGAGAGCTAAAACTTCTTGGAGCTTTTTATTACAAGAGGCTTGATCACCATTTTTTATCTCAGGAATTTTTGCGATTAATTTTAGCTTCTCTTCGGTTGACTTAACTTCGGTTTCTAAAATATTAGCTGTTTGTTTTCCCAAGACGAGCTGTTCTTGGGCATACTGGTTAATCAGGTTATTGAGCAAATTATTATAAATCTGCTTGACAATAAAGTATCCCCCAACTAAGAAAATAGTTACGAATACTACGGTAAAAATAAAAACAGTGGTCTTTTTACTCATCAATTTTCAGCATATCACAATGGTATATAAATATTTATATCTCAAGTGGTGAAAAGATTGGTGGTTTACTGAAGAAAGTGTCCTACTTTACCTAAAAGGTCGTCCAATTCAAATGGTTTGGCTATAAAATCATCTGCTCCAGCTTCTTTTGAACTTTTTGATACATCCCTACTAGCAGATATCATAATTATTGGGATATGTTTAAAGATTTTGTCTTTTTTGATTTCTCGACAGAGATCTCTACCATCTACCCCTGACATCCAAATGTCTAGAAGAAGTAGGTCAGGCTTTTCTGATCTCATCATTTTGACAACTGATCCATCGGCTGTTGTGCAGACTGAATAGTCATACAGCTCTAACATTATCTTTAATGAATCGATAATCGCTAGATCGTCATCTGCAACTAAAATTTTCTTAGGTGAATATTTCATAATTTTTATTACGGATAAGTAAGCTTACTAAAGTTATATAAGAATTCAGAAAGAATTTTGTATTCTGAAAATTATTTTGTAAATTAGTATTGACTAATTTTAGCACTTGTGATATAAGAGTGCTAATAAGACAAGTAGAGTTTATTTTATTTTTTGATGGGAGGAGGTGAATATTTATATGGCACTCATAAGATGGAATCCATGGAATCTATCTTCACTTTTTGAAGAGGATTGGGATGTACCAACTGTTCCTGGTTTATCAAGACTTGCTGGGCAAGGCTTAAATATCTATGAAATAAATGACTCGTTGGTAGCAGAGATTGCATTACCTGGAATTTCTGAAGAGAAGGTTGATATCTCAGTAGATGGAGATGTAGTTAGGATTAGTGCATCTGATGAACAGAAACAAGAAGAAAAAGATAAGAGGAAGTACTTTATGTCCTCTATTGCCTCTTCTTATAACTACTCATTCAGACTGCCTGAAGGGATAGCAAGAGAGGAAGAGCCACAGGCTGTATTACACAATGGGGTTTTAACATTAAGCTTTTCGAAGGTTCAGCCAGTCGCTCCTAAAAAGATTAAAGTGGTAGCGCGAGGAAAATCTGATACACATAAACAGACTGGAAATAGTAATTCAGAAAATCTTTCAGCTAATAACCTAAAAGGTAGCACCCAACAAGGAGCCTAGTCTTGATATTAGGGAATTAAGAGGTAGAATTAATTAGGGTGGAAGCAAAAAGCCACCCTAATTAATTATAGTCTTAACTTTTAAGTATTTATTTAACCATCAAGTACAATTGCTGTTTGATTAAATTCATTTTTTGCTTGTTGGTATTCCTGAACTGTAAAATCGTAAACTTTTTGATCAATTGGGAAAAACTGATTGCTAACAGTCGGGAAAGAGGATACAGGTTTTCCTTTAGCAAAGGATTGATGGACCACTCTGTCGGATTTAACTAATTTATCCATATTCTCTAAAATTTTATAGTTGTAACTATTTAAAGTATCAATTAAATTAATGACTTTATAGGCACTTTGCTGCACTTTTTTATCTGTAATCTTTTCTGTCTCGTTTCTTAATTCCTTTGATTTTGTTTGATAATTTTGCTCGTCTTTTTTTAGTTTCTGAATTTTTACCAAAAAGGAATCTAGATCCCTAACAACTCCTGCATAATCTTCGGCTTGATCCTTTTGCTGAACTGTTATTTTTAAATAGTCATCTAATTCACTTCTTAATTTATCAACATTCTTTGAAACTTCATTATTCGAGAGAGCAACTTCGTTATATTTTTGAATAAACTGATCAGTTACTTTAGATTTGTGAGTTCTAAGATTTAAAGCTTTTGTGACTGGAGTTGGTAAAAGCTTAGCAACGAAATAGAAGTTATCATTTGTTTTGAAATACCAGAAGGCAAAGATCGTAACTAAAAAAAGTGTTGATAAAAGTATTATGAGCAAACCACTTAGACCTTTTTGCTTACTGTAGAGATCCATTCACTTAATTATGCACACAGATACTAACTGAAGACAACAGCTATTATAGTTAATTTTCTGATGGGGGTGGAGGGAGGAATTCTTCTCCAGCACTGCTCAAGCTTGGTTCCTCACCGGGTTTTAACCATTTAACATAAGTACAACCGGTAGCTTTGCGGGCCTTACTATCCCATCCAGCGGTTGAGCATTTTTCCATTTTTTTACCAGCATTGGTTGTAAAAAGGACTAGCTTTTCTCCACATTGAGGGCATTCTGCATCGAGGGGCTCGGTTGTCCCGTTCATCCATTCTACATAATCACAACCTGTTGCCTTTTTGGCATCCTTATCCCATCCGCCCGTAGAGCATTTTTTCATCTTCTTTCCAAAGCGAGTGACTTGCATGACTAAAGGATTACCACATTTTGGACATTTCTCATCTAATTCTTTTGGCTCGACTACGAGCCATTTGACATAATCACAGCCCTCATTTTGTTTAGTTTCTTTATTCCAAGATCCAGCGCTACAGCGTTGTAATTTTCGACCTGTTGGGGTTTCTGTTATTGGTCCAAGTTGAGATCCGCACTTAGGACATACTTCGTCTTTTTCTTCCATGTTTTTTAGACTAACATATTAATAATAATGAAGTAAACAGAGAGAATTAACTTATAATCGTTATTGGTTGATCGGGATGAGCTCTATTCCAGTCAGATGTTTGATCATTAAAAAATCTATTTTTATCCAATGGCGTATACATATGTCCTAGTGTCCCATAATTTTGTCCATCTGGGCCGTGGTATCCTTGACCATCTACAAAGTGATTAACTAAATCATTATTTGTGCGACTGAATGTAATTTGAGTATTTCCGGCGTTAAGCTTGCGCAACTCGGCTTGATATCTATCATTTAGGTATCCATAAAATTCCTTTCTTGGTCCTGAAAGTTCTGCCTTAACCGCATTTACTTGAGCAACATTTTCGTGATTGAACTCTCCTGGTATTGCGCTTACTAAATCAGGGTTAACTCTTCTGGCAAATGGGGTTACATCGCAGATAAACATACCCCCAAGGCTAGAAAATCCATCATTTCCTACAAGCTCTTTATGAAGTTTATCTGGTCCTTTAAATTCCCTGGATTCAATTCCATAGGTATAGGGAGGAGCAACGGGTTTGGCAGGAGCCTCGACCGGTCTGGCAGTTGGGACTACTTGTGACTCAATCGGAACTGGCCTGTTTCCTAAACAATACGCTGCGCTTGCGCCGAGAGTTAGAATGAGTGCTCCTAACGCCAGTTTCCGTCCTCCTCCATCACCTGGTCCTCTGGGTGGAGGTGGTAGATTAGGATCTCGTCTTCGGGGAGAGATAATGGTTCTACCCCATGGAACAGGCCAACTCCAACGTCTTCGGGGGGGATCTACAGGAGGAGCTCCTACATTTTCTATTGCAGACATATTGGATAATTCTTTTGCATTATCATCTATATCCTGTGAAGCAACCCCTGGGGTAATAGTTTCAGAAAAGGATATTACAGATGGCTTTATAACTTCTGACTCAGGTGTATGTTGATTTATAACAGTTGGAATACCATGCCTTTGTGAAATTTTAGTTTTTAAATCGTCCAATTTATCATTTAATTGCCTGAATCTTTCAGATGATGAAATTCTTTTTGAAGACTGACTTTGGGTTGAATCAACTTGAAAATGACTTGGGCGATAAGGAAGATGCGTAGGTGCATTTAGAGATTGTAAAAGTTTAGCTTGAGCATCCCTTAATGGGTCTGAAGGAATAAAATTATTATCTACTAATCTAAGATGTGTCGGGCGGGGTCTATTTGTGTCTCGATTTAATTCTGCTGCCATAACTTATAATTATAGGGTTAGATGAAAAAATCATGCAAAAGGTATGTAAGAATTAAGTATTATTGTAAGTACTTATTAAAAAAGGCAACAGTGTTTTGCATAGCTGTTCCAAAGCTTGCTCCAGAGATGTTATGCCCCCCTGTGGGATATTCGTGTAATTCATGAGGAATTGAGGTTGAGTTTAGTAGCGAATTTAAATTTCTACTGTAATTTATGTTTACCACATCATCATCTAAGGCATGGTTTAACTGGATCGATCCTTTTATATCATTTAAATAACTTGTTGGGGCAACCTGCTTCCAGAAGGGATTGCCCTCTGATGGATCACCATAGAGCACTCTTAATTGTTGTCTTTTTCTTTGTCTTTCGCTATCTGAGGGTTGAGGTTGATAGCTTTGGTCTTGGATTCTATACTCACTCAAATCGATGTAAGTGTAACCTGCTCCACTCCAGATAACTGATACGGGAATATCGGGTCTTGCAGCCATTGCTCTTAAAACAATGTTTCCTGCCATGCTGTGTCCCCAAAGACCAATTTTTTTAGGATTCACAAAATCTGAAGATTGAAGAGCAGAATAAGCATTAAGTGCATCTATGACATAGTCTGAGGAGTAATAGCCTCCACCCGGAGTTCCTTCCGACTCTCCGTGACCCCTTAAATCAATTTTAAAAACCGCGAATCCATTTCGGGCTAAATAATCTACATAGTCGATATATCGGGTTTGAGTTTGATATTGATTGGGTGGTATGTAGCCATGAATAAAAACAATTGCTGGAAATCCTCCGCTTGGGATCTCCCCTGCAGGTTTTGTGAGTAGGGCATTAATTTTAAAACCATCTGATTGATAGCTTGTTAAAAAGGTCGAGTAATTTGGGCTGGTTGATATGTTTTCTAAATTAGCAAGTGAACTTTTGTATTGCCTTGATTTTAAAAAAGGAACAGTCAATTCTTGAAATGGAAATGGTGAAGGAGAGGGAGAAATGCTTGGTGTGGAGTTTTGACCAATTTGAGTAGGAAGTTTTAGATTACTGTTGGCTTTGTGGGAAAAGAATAAAAGGTAGGATGCGACTGCTAAAACGAATACAACAAGAAGAATTTTTATAGATAAGTTACCCTTAACCGTGTTGGCAGATTTTTTTTGCATATTTTGGGTATTATATTTTCTTTGCTTTGATAATTCTATCAGTCATCCTGAATGTAATATCTAATTTCTTCTTTTGTAGGATCTAAAAGGTTATATAAATAAGTAATGTCTTCATCTTTGTGCCTTATACAACCTGAGGAACCAGGATTTTCTGACGAGAGTCTATTATTATCACCAGCTACCCCGTGAAGCCCAAAATCTCCTTGAACAATCCAATTGCACTGTCCGTTACATTCCAAATAAGGGGTAGGACCAAAAGGTGGATCAGCTGGAGCTGGAATATCCAGGGTTAAAAAATACGGGGCAGTTTCTTGATTCTGAAAATTTTCTTTTTTATCAATAATTTTCCAATATTGTCTTCCAACAAGATCGGGCAAAGGAGTTGGTCTTTGTCCTGGTATGCCGGTTTTGACTGTAAATGTTTTTATCAATTGGCTTTGTTTTAAATCCCCAGGGGTACCAGAGTATAAAAATTCCTGATTTGATTTGCGGTGTAAAAAAAGCCAATATGATGCTTGGGGAGGATATTGTTTTGGAGCTGATTTTTTAGAATCTGGATAGTTTTGGAAACCTAATATGGCGATAATTATTAGCAAAGTCAGAGTTATGATGGCAGATTTTGTGTAGTTCATTTTCTGCATCTTACCAAAAATTTATGTGTAATTTGTTAAAATGCGCAGATGAAACAGACAACTTTGGTAGTGGTGGTTTTTATCATGCTTTCTGCTTTGATTTTCTTTAGTAGACTAAGAATTCATGCAGAAACTGCTAAACCCAGGGTTACTTCAAATTCAGTATTCCCCTCCCCTTCGGTTAAAGGACCTACTAATCCTTTAATAGTTGTACCTCAGCAAAAAACTTTAGAGAACAATTACCACGTTTATCAAACTTTTAATAATTGTGGTCCGGCCACACTATCAATGGCTCTTTCTTACTTTGGAATTCATAAAACGCAAGATGAATTAGGAAAAGAGATTCGCCCCTTTCAAGTAGCAAATGGAGATAACGATGATAAGTCGGTAACTTTTGATGAGTTAGCTGAAAAAGCCAGAGAATACAACCTTATTGCATATCACAGGCCTAATGGAAATATTGATTTAGTAAAGAAGTTTATTTCTCAGGGAATTCCGGTTCTAACTAGAACTTGGCTTAAAAAAGATGAGGATATTGGTCATTACAGAGTTGTTAAAGGGTATGACGATTTAACAGAAGAATTAATCCAGGATGATTCTTATCAAAACAAGAATCTTAGATACTCGTATGCAGATTTTAACGAGATTTGGAGCAAATTTGGAAATGAGTATTTAGTTATTTTGCCCTCCGACAAGAAGGCTATTGCTGAGGCAATATTAAAGCAAGACATTGATGAAAAAACAGCCTGGAAGAAAGAGATTGAGCAAGTAAAAACACAACTTAATAGCACACCAGATGATAAATACTTAAGATTTAATCTCTCAGTTGCCAATTATAAAGTTGGTAATTACCAAGAATCAGTAGATGAGTTTGAAAGAGTTCAGGATCAATTGCCTTTTAGAACACTTTGGTATCAAATCGAGCCGATTCAGGCATATTTTGAATTAGGAAATTATGATAAGGTGCTTAGTATTTCTGAAAAGATTTTGAATAATCAAAACCGAGCTTTTTCAGAGCTTTATTTGTTAAGGGGACAATCATATTTGAAATTAAATAAGCCTGATCTTGCAAAGATAGAATTTGAAAAGGCAGTTTTTTATAATCAAAATTTTGCATCCAAAGTACCTGTCATGTAAAATAACAACACACATATGCCATTTAATAAATTAACACCAAAAGAAGAAGAGGTTATCATGGATAAGGCAACCGAGGCTCCATTCTCGGGTGAATATGATGATTTTTATGATGATGGAGTATTTATATGTAGAAGATGTAACTCTCCTTTATTTTCTGCAGAAAGTAAATTTGATGCTGGTTGTGGTTGGCCTTCATTTGATAAAGATTATCCAAATGCGGTGTCTCGCATTAGAGACGCTGATGGAATAAGAGTGGAGATTGAATGTGCTCATTGCGGAGCCCATTTGGGACATGTATTTGAAGGAGAAAAATTAACTGAGGAAAATACTCGACATTGTGTTAATTCTCTTTCGATAAGGTTTATTCCAGAAGGTAAGGAATTACCTAAGGTGTTAAACGAAGACTAATAAGAATTTAGAACTTTATCAGGACTTTAATTGCTTCCCTTTTATCCATCGCTTTATAACCTTCAGCAAGTTGGTCGATTGTTATTTCTTTAGTAAAAATTGGGGAGGGATCAAGTTTTCCTGATAGAACATCTTTTAGCAATTCCGGAATATAATCAGCAGCTGGAGCTCTTCCTCCTTTGACTCCAAAATTTCTAGAAAATAAATCTCTAACGCTAATACCAGGTACTCCCTGAGGTACCCCCACAAAACCAACCATTCCGCCTGCTCTAACCATTTGCTGAGAATCTTCCCAAGACTCTTTTGTACCAACGCATTCTAATACGCAATCAGCTCCTGCATCTAATGTTAATTTTTTGACTTGTTTTATGGCCTGTTCTCCTCTGGCTGAGATGATTTTAGTGGCTCCAAATTTTCGTCCTATCCTGGCTCGATCTGGATGAGTACTAATTAATATTATTTTTTTGGCTTTTAAGCGCTGACTCGCCAAAACTGCGCACAATCCAACTGCCCCATCCCCTACCACTACAACTGTCTTTCCTTTTTCAACACCGGCTGAGACTGCTGCATGGTGACCTGTACACATTACATCTGTTAGAGGCAAGATCGACTTTAGCATTTTCTCGCTAGTTTGGCCTTTTGGTATGACGAATAAACATGAGTCTGCAAAAGGGGCTCTTATCATCTCTCCCTGTCCCCCATCATATCCGTTACCTCCCCATGCTCCTCCGTTCCTACAAGAGCTGGAAATTCCATTTTTACATTCAGGACAAACACCGCAGCAGTACCAAAAAGGAGCAAGCACTAAATCTCCAACTTTAATTTTTTTGACTTTACTTCCAGTTTCTACGACTTCACCTAAGAATTCATGACCGATTCTTTGACCTTTGTCTTTTGAGGCAATTCCCCTATATGACCAAAGATCAGATCCACAAATACAGGCATATTTGACTTTGATTATAGCCTCTGTGGGATTTTTTAATTTAGGGTCAGGAACATTTTCAACTCTAATATCATTTGGGGAGTAATAGATTCCGGCTTTCATTACTTGCCATATTACCAAACAAGAGGTTTATTTTCTACTTTAAGGAAGATCTTCACAAGCCACTCCATCATGATTATTATCTAGGCGATCATAATTATTGGTGGGGCTTCCGCCATGAGAGGTAAAATATTCTTGGGCTTGAGCATGAGAACTAAAGTCAGAGCAATCTTTATCTCCACTTGAGGAAGATGATGATGTTGTATTTTGAACAGGAGGTTTTGAAACTGCAGGAGCAGGGGTAAAAGTTGGTTTTGGAGTGGATAAGACTTTCTTTGGTGTTATAGAAGGCTTAGGGGTAGGTGAAGGAGATAGGACTGGCTTTGGCGTTTGGATAGTCAGAATTTGAGGTGAAACAATTGGTGAGGAGGTGTTTTTGGCAGGAATAACTGTTGTGTCATGAGAAACGGGCTTAGGCCTTTCTGGGGTGTTAAGCCCAATTATCCAGGCAATACTAAAGGGGACAAGAAAGATTGAAATTAATGCTATAGTTATCCATTTTCTTTGAGGATCAGATATTTTTTTGTATGCCCAATAACAAAGTCCAATTTCTAAAAGGAGGGGTAAAAGAGAGATAAATAGAATTACAAGTATTGAGCCAAATAAAAATTTTCTTTTTCCGGAAAAAAGTTTCTGCTTCATTTAAGAGTAATTATCCTCAAGAATAAGAATATCACAATGCTTTCCAGCACATTGGGATCCTAAGCTTAGAATTCCACGTGGACAAGTTGTCGC
>JADMIO010835315.1_pt1 | contig 92972 bp, 88 predicted proteins | sample 8958161 | NCBI WGS metagenome assembly JADMIO01 (sample SAMN16585339, study PRJNA669376) | soil metagenome | isolation source: Crop rotation soil | place: USA: Cullars Rotation, Alabama | collected 2011
GCCGCGACTTCAAGTCACGTGAATTCCAAGCTTCGGATCCCACTGTGCTGGAAAGAACAAGCAGGAATACCTCATCAACCGTCCGTTCCTCACAGCTGTGCTCGCGCTTGCCACGCACAACAAACGCGCCAACGATTATGTCAGTGTGGTGGAACTGAAAGCACCGCCGACCATCCGCCAGATGTTTGAGCTTGGCGAAGTGTGCGGCCGCGTGGATAACCACATCTGCGCATCACACTTCATTGAAAAACTGCGCAGCACCGAAGCGCTGGACGATTCCGAAATTGCAGGCATTGGCCGCCTCTATGTCTTCAACCACCAGTATGCCGAAGGCTATAAATACATAAATGACTTCCGCCAGCTTCGCAGCACCGCCGCCATCGAAGAAGCATGGGTGTTGCTTGCTGCCGCCACCGGGAAGCAATATGAAGTGGAAAGCTGGCTGAAACAGGCTGGCCCCAAAGATGTTAACTTGCTGCGTGACCTTTATTACCTCAGCAGCGACAACCAGTATTACAACGTGACCGCCGCCGTCGGCGAAGCGTTGAAAAAACAGCAGGACACGCCGGAAACCGAACGCCTCCTCGCCCTCGTTTATGTAAAAATCGGCCGTTACGAAGAAGCGCTGCCCACCCTGCGTAACAACCGCAAGCTCTCTTCGGAAGACAAATCGGCCTATATCATTGCGCTGGGCAAGCTCTCCGAAAATAATGACAAGCTGCGCACGGAGCTGAATGATTTTGTAGCCGTTGAACTGCAGAACCCAAGAAACAGCCAGAAAGAAAAAGAAGAAATCATCTACACCCTGATCAACGCGGGTTCGATCAACCAGGTCATGCCTTTCGTCCGCGCATATGCACTCAGCCAGGGCGGCAGCTGGGCTGCCTTGTATCAGGAACAGCTGATCAAGCAGCATGATACGCAAGGCCTGCATAGCTTCCTGACGGAACTGGCCGGCAAACCGTTCATCTCCGACAGTGACAAACGCAATATTGCCTACGCCCTCCTCGATCAGGGCTACCGCGATGAAGCAACCGGCCTGTTCAAAACACTCGCCGAACACACTTCCTCGCCGGATAATGAAAATGTTAAAACCCTGCTTTACCTCTGGGGCCCACGCCCGACGCCTGACCAGCTGGCATGGATCGCCAACCGTGCTGCTACTGCCAATCCGAAGGATCAGCAGAAATGGGTAACCGTACTCAATGACATGTCCGGCCATGATCAAATCGTGGAACTGGTGGAGACTCACCGTGGCCTGCTGCAGAATCCGGATGTAGCAACAATTTACCTCGAGGCACTGGCTCAGAATACCGATCATGAAGAACTGCGCAAACAGATTGCCATCCTGACCCTGGACCAGAAAAACCCTGATGTGCTGAATCGTTTTGCACGCGTAGCGCTCAACCATTATGAACCCAGGACCGCACGCTCTATTTACGAAAAATCGCTGCAGACCCGTCCGGACGATGCAGAAGCATTGCTGAACCTCGGTATCCTCAGCTTCGGTCAATCGGATTTCACCACTTCCAAGCTGATGCTCGGACAGTATATGACACAGCGCAGCGGCACCAACCTGCCCAGGAATGATTACGAAGCGCCCTATTATTATGGGGAAATCCTCCGCCGTGAAAAGGACAAAGGGTATGCGGAATATTATAAATCTGCGCTCGACCTGATCGCACCGCTGCAACCCAAAACCACCGAGATACTTTCGATGGAAGCCGCAAGCCGTTATTACTCCGGAGACAAGCAGGGCGGCCTGAATGCATTCCGCACCGCCATTAACGAACATCCATCAGACCGCGTGCTGAAAGATGATTACGTTAACCTGCTCGTTGATAACAAATTGTATGATACCGCTCGCGATGCGATAAACGAACCTTCCGCCGGCCCTGATGAAACCGCCCTCGCCATGCCGTGGGAAGTCGCGGCAATTGATACACGCGATATCAAGCAATATGCCATCAGCCCGAACCAGCGCGAAGTGCTGATCAAAACCACACGCCCGGCTGAACCGCTGGTAAAACGCCTGAAACTGGAAAAGGACAGCCCCGTAACCGGCTATACCTCTACCGGCTACGACACGATTCTCTTCAGCGCCGCTGAAAATAACGTATTGGGCATTGAAAGCAGCGGCGAACGCCTGCACATCGTCTCGACCCCAGCGCAGGCCAAACTTGAACCCAAGCTGCTGGAACAGGTCACCATCCGCGAAGAACTACTGCGCGCCCGCATCGATCTGGAAAGCGGCAAACAATCTGCTGCAGTCGACCGTATGAACGCGCTCTCCAAACGATATCCGAACGATGCGCAGGTACTCGGCTTCTCTGCCAACGCGCAATATGCTTCCGGCAACTGGCGTCGTGCACAGAGCCTGATTGATAAAGCCAAAGGTATTTCACCGGAAAATGAAGATATCGCCGTACTCGACCGCGATATGCGCCGCCAGCACGCACCGAACGTCAAGATAGATTACGAATGGCGTTCACAGGGCGATAATAATGAACATATCGTTGGCGTCAGCGGCTTTGCCTATGCAAAATCCTACCTGCAGGTCGGCGTAAACCTGCTCAGTGACTGGGTACATGGCAAAAATGTCCGCCGCGCGGATGGCCGCCTCGGTAATTTCACCGATACCAAGCAGCAGGGCGAAGTATTCGTCGGCCATGACTTTGAAAATGGATCAAACCTTACCGGATCAATATTTGGCAATAACGACACCGTTGGTGTTGGCGGCGAATACAGCTTCCTGAATCCGCTGGGCCGCACCGGCGTGACCGCCGAATATCACCGCCCATACTGGGAATATACCGAAGGTGTGCTGGATGATGCCACGCGCGATCGCCTCTCCGTCGCCCACAGCATGGACCTCGTCGATAACTGGGCAGTTTCCGCCGATACTGGCTTCAATCGCTATAACGTAAAGAGCGAAAGCGACGTCGCCAGCTCGTATTCACTGACTGCCTCTATCGTCAAACGCCTGCGCGAAGGCCGCGACTATAGCATTTCAGCCGGGTATAACCTGGATGCCGAATACCTGATCGACGGCGAAAAACGCATCGATGCCGGCGGCAATTCCTACCGCATGTTCCCGCTCGTCAGCCGCGAAGTGCATTCGCTGGATCTGAGTGGCCATTATGATTTCAGCGACCGGTTCTATGCAGACGCGCTGATTGGTTACAGCATAGATCGTTTGGGCGGCAATGGCCCCATCGCGGAAGGTACCCTCACCTACCTGATTGCCGAAAGCCTGGAAGCCCAGATTCGTGCAATGCATATGCAGGGTTACGGTGCTGTAAAAGGAAATATAGACCGCGTTGGCGGCTATCTCATGATGAAATATTAATCGGGTAAGACAATGGAAAATAATCACGCAACAATTCTGGGATTCCGCCGCTCGGCAATCGTGGAAATTATTTTGTTCCTCGGCATTGCTGTGCTGCTGGACATCATCATTTTCTCAGGTCACCGCTATATTGAGGTAGCGCCGCACCCCTTCTGGATCATTGTGCTGCTGGTCAGCGCGCAATACGGTACCAGTGAAGGCGTACTCGCTGCAGTGGCAGCCACCCTTGCCCTTTATGCCGGCCACCTGCCCGAACAGCAGATTGGTGAAAACACCTATGATTACCTGCTTTCCCTCACCAAAATCCCGCTCATGTGGTTTATTGGCGCCGTCATATTCGGCGAACTCCGCCAGAAACATATCCGCGAACGCACCCGCCTGCTGCAGGATCTGGGGGACGCCCGCGAGCGTGAAGAAAATATCGCAGAATCCTACCAGCGCCTGCGCGAACGCAAAGAAGGCTTGGAACTCCGCATCACCGGCCAGCTGAAATCCTCCATTGATGCCTATAAGGCTGCCCGCCTGATGGAAACATTGCATCCGGCGGACCTGCTGCGCGGCATTGATGAACTGGTAAAGGCCGTACTGAACCCGAAGAAGTTTTCCATCTTCCAGCTCGAAGGCAACATGCTGACAGCTGCCGTCACCTCCGGCTGGGCCAATGAAAACGAATATCCGCGTATCGTAACCTCGAAACAGGATCTCTACCGTGAAATCGTCGGCGCGCAGCACGCACTTTGTGTCGCTAACCCGGATAATGAGCGTGCGCTTGCGGGCGAAGGCATCCTCGCCGGCCCGATGATCGATCGCACCAGCGGCGAAGTGATGGGCATGTTGAAAATCGAGGAGTTGGGCTTTGCAGAACTGAACCTCAGCACCATCGAAACCTTTAACGCGCTCTGCGAATGGGTGGGTATGGCGTTCATCAACGCCCGCCATTTCCAGTCCGCAAAGGATTCGAGCATGGTGAACCCCGAAGTCAACCTGATGAGCCGCGGTTATTTCAAGAACTACTCCGATCACATCACCCTGCTCGCCAAGCGCGTTGGGTTTGACGTATCGATGATTACCGTCCGCCTGGCCAATCCCGGCGATTTTGATGCCGAAAAACGCCAGAAAATCGCCCGCACCCTGTCCGAAAGCGTGGAAAAGACGCTGCGCACGGTCGATTTGGCCTTTGAACATCATGCCAATGGCGAAGAATTCGCCGTCGTCCTGCCTGCGACCAACACCACCGGTGCGCAGAACGTGCTGGGCAAGATTACCAAGGAACTGCAGAACCGCATGCCCAAATCCCTGCATGCGCAATTCTCTTCCAGCGTGCATTCACTGAACGGAAAATAGCCACATGCGTATCGAGTCATTCCTGGAACCTGCAGATATACATGACCTGCGCCGTGAAATGGACACAGCAGGGGCTGGTTTTGGCATACTCTGCCTGATGGCGGCCTTCGTACTGGGCGCCAATGCCTACTTCCTGATGTGGAGGGATATGAACCTCTTCCTGTTCTTGCTCATCCACCTCGCAACGGTAGGCTTGCTGGGCATTGTCGCCTACGCGCAGTTCAAGAATGATGCGGATGCCCGGTATCCTACCTTCCTCGCACTGGCTTCGTGCTTCTGCGGCGTATTCGGTGCGGCGGGAACCTTCATCAGCTGGCTGATGGGCACCGTCTTCAACCGTTATTCCCACAGTTTCTCTGACTGGTACCAGACCATTTTCCCGCGTCCCGTACCGCGTTTGCCGGAAGAAATCTACCACAATATCATGACTGGCCGCGATGAAAGCCCGAAACGCTACAGCGTCATCCCGTTCCTTGATGTCATGGCCGTGGGTTCTGAAGATCAGAAACGCGAAGCACTCAGCAAGATGACCTCGATGTTTGACCCGAGCTTTGCGCCTGCCTTCCAGCGCGCCCTTGCTGATCCCAGCAATGCCATCCGCGTCCAGGCCGCAACCTCCATCTCGCGCATTGAAAATGCCTATCTCGGTCGTTCTATCCAGATAGAAGAAGCCGCGCGCCAGTACCCGGAAGACTCGAACATCATCCTCGCCACCGCCCAGCATTACGACGAATATGCCTTCACCGGCCTGCTTGACGAGGAATATGAACGCGCAAACCGCCAAAAAGCCCTGCGCGCCTATGAAAAATACATCCGCATTAAACCGAATGATACCAACGTGCGTACCCAGATTGGGCGCATACTGGTGCGCAGCGAGCAGTTCCAGAAAGCCGCTGAATGGTTCCGCCAGTGCCTCGCGGATGGCCATGAAAATTCTTCCATCATCGCCTGGTACCTTGAATGCCTCTACCGCCTTGGCGAATACGATGAACTGCGTAAAGCCGCTGAAAAATACCAGGGCCATCTCGTTGACCGCAACGTACTGCAATCCGGTGTGATGGATGCCATCCGCCTGTGGTCGCCGCTTTCCTGGGCGGAGGTGATATGAGCCTGAGGACCCCGACAGCCGATGTCTGCCTCATCTTAGAGGGCACCTACCCGTTCGTATCCGGTGGCGTGTCATCCTGGACGCATGACCTGATCCAGAAACAGAGCCACCTGACGTTCCATGTGCTTGCACTCCTGCCGCGCGATTTCAACGCAACACCGATATACAAGTTGCCTGATAACGTCACCGGCCTGACCGTCGTGCACCTGCAGGATCTGCCGATAGGTAACCTGCATTTGAAGGAATATGGCGACCATCTGGTGAATGAGCTGGAAGGCCCGCTGACTGCACTAAATGAAAAAGCCGACATGAAGGATTTCGTCAGCATCATTGAAACGCTGGCTCCCTATAAAAAACAGCTTGGTTCGGAAATCCTGCTCGACGGCCGCGATACGTGGGAAATGATTACCCGCATGTATGAAGCCTCGTTTTCGGAAAGCTCGTTCCTTGACTATTTCTGGTCGTGGCGCGCCATGATGGGCGGCCTCTATTCGCTGCTGCTTGCCCCATTGCCGGAAGCGCGCGTCTACCATGCGCTGAGCACCGGTTATGCCGGCATCATGCTTGCCCGCGCCAAGGTGGAAACCAACAAGCCTTGCATGGTGACCGAACACGGCCTTTACACCAATGAACGCCGCATTGAGCTTGCTTCCGCCGACTGGCTGGAAGAAACCGCCTCCAAGGCGCTGACGATTGACAAAACACGCCAGAACCTGCGCGATTTGTGGATGAACACCTTCGCCAGTTATTCACGCATCTGCTACGAAGCCGCTGACCGGATCCTGACCCTCTATGCAGGAAACCAGGTTGTCCAGCAGCAGGACGGTGCGGTAAACAGCAAGATGAACGTCATCCCCAACGGTGTGCCACTGGCAAACCTGGCATCTATTACCCGCAAGGATAAATCTTATCCCTGCATCGCACTGATTGGTCGCGTAGTACCGATTAAGGACATCAAGAGCTTTATCCGCGTCTGCGGGTTACTACATGAATACTTCCCCGACCTGAAGGCCTATATCATCGGCCCGACCGAGGAAGACCATGAATATTTCGTTGAATGCAGCCAGCTCGTCGCCCATATGGGACTGGACGATACGGTTACATTCACCGGCAAAGTCAAAATTGACGAATACCTTTCCGAAATTGACGTACTGGTCCTCACCAGCATCAGCGAAGCACAGCCGCTCGTATTGCTGGAAGCCGGTGCCTGTGGCATTCCGCTGGTTACCACCGATGTGGGTGCCTGCCGCGAAATCATCCATGGCCGCGAAGATGAAGACCCATGGCTGGGCGACGGCGGCATGGTCACCTCGCTTTCCAACCCGGTGGCGATTGCCGAAGCCGTCTACACACTGCTTTCCACCCCGGAAAAATACCAGGCCTGCGGCGCCGCCATCAAACAGCGCGTGAACCAGTATTATAACCTCGAAGACCAGATCCAATCCTACCGCGATCTGTATAACGCTTACCTGGAGAAAAGATAGTCATGGCTGGCATAGGTTTCGTACTCAAAAAACTGGTAAGCAAGGACGATCTACTCGGGATTTTCCGCGCCTATACCCATTCCGCGCTGGCTTCCACCGGCCCGTGGCTGTTCACCGTAATTGCCCTTGGAGGCGTTGCCATGTTGTATTCCGGTTCGGTCCCGACCGGCAGTATCGTGAATTTCCGTGACCAGCTGCTGAATTTCCGCGTTATCATCATTTATAACTTTGCCTTCTCGCTGGTGCTTTCCGCGCCGGTATTCATGGTCATTACGCGCTACCTTGCCGACTGCATCCACCGCAAGGACGTCACCAATACTCCCAGCATCCTGCTGGGCAGCCTGTTCCTGCTCTATGCCATCCAGGCGCCGATCGCCATCTGGTTCTACGGCTATTATACCGACCTTTCGCTCTCGCTGCGCATCGCCGCGATGGTCAATTTGTTCCTGATCACCTCCATCTGGCTGTTCGGCGTGTTCCTGACCGCCCTGAAGGATTATAACGCCGTGACATGGAATTACGGTATCGGCATGGTCATCGCTGTCGCCGCGTCGGAATATTTCAGGGGCCAATACCATGAAGTAGGCATGATCAACGGCTTCTCCATGGGCCTCGCCTACGTGGTATTTTCACTGGCTGCCAAGGTATTCGCTGAATACCCCTACAAGATGCAGGATCCCTTCGCCACCAAGCCCTATTTCAAGAAATACTGGGAACTGGCACTGGGCGGGATTTTCTATAACGCCGCCATCTGGGTTGATAAATGGATCATGTGGTTCTTCGCACCTGAAGCCATCCATTTGCCCAGCAAAATGGCGATGTACCCGGACTATGACAGCGCGATGTTCCTGGCGTACCTCACCATCGTGCCTTCAATGGCAGCGTTCGTATTCAGCGTCGAAACCAACTTTTTCGAGCGCTACCAGCGCTTCTATGACGACGTGCTGAACCACGCGACCTTGAGCAAAATCCGCGAAAACCATAAGGCGATCCTGGAAAGTATTTTCGGCAGCGCCCGTAACTTCCTGGTAATTCAGGGCAGCATCTGCCTGCTCGCCATCCTGCTTGCCGCGAAAATTTTTGACGTACTGGGTGTCAACTTCCTGCAGATCGGTATCTTCCGCTTAGGCACACTGGCAGCCTTCTTCCACGTGCTGGTACTGTTCGAGATGATTATCCTGTCCTATTTCGATAGCCGCCGGATTACCATGTACCTGCAGCTGTTCTTCCTGCTGAGCAACTGCATTTTCACGTTCATTACGCTGAAAATGGGCTTCCCGTTCTATGGCTATGGCTATTTCATCTCTGCGGTGCTGACCTTCCTGATTACCTCGATGGTCCTCTTCACCCACGTGAAACACCTGCCCTACCACGCGTTCCTCACGAGCAATAACTCGATCCGCAATAGAACCGCGAAGGTTTAGTTGTTTGATTGCATTAAAAGCTTCTCTTCTAAGGAAAGCTTATCCCACTCCCATGCGTATTCATTTGTCGCGAACATCCGGTATTTAAAAGTGCCATCTGCGTTTGTGATTTTTCTAATCGGGAGGTCGCAGCTTGAGTCAATCGGCTCCGAAATAACTACACTATCGGAAAGATAAACTTTTATATCATCAGTCATAAACGTCTCCTATGGTTTCAGAGAGCACACAAATGCCTCTAATCCCAATATACAACAGACGATTTAGGCTAGGTAGACAGCTCGGAAACAATTAAACCAGCAGCAACGCCGGCGCTTCGATAATCTTCTTGAATGCCTGCATGAATTCCGCGCCCACGGCACCGTCCACCACGCGGTGATCGACGGAAAGCGTTACATCCATCACCGTCGCGATTTTCATTTCTCCCTTGCGAACGACAGCCCGTTCCTCACCCGCGCCGACAGCTAATATACAGCCCTGCGGCGGGTTGATGATGGCGCTGAAATTCTTGATGCCATACATGCCAAGGTTGGAAATGCTGAACCCGCCTCCCTGAAATTCTTCAGGAGCAAGTTTGTTTGCACGCGCGCGCGCCGCCAGATCCTTCATCTCACTGGAAATCTGGATAACTGATTTCTGGTCGGCATTGCGGACAATCGGGGTAATCAGCCCACCTTCAATCGCCACCGCCACGGAAATATCCACATTGTTATATTGGAGGATGGCCTCATCCGTCCATGTTGCATTGGCCGCCGGGACTTTCTTCAGCGCCACTGCCACCGCCTTGATCACAAAATCATTCACCGAAAGCTTGTAGGCTGGTTTGCCTTCCTTGCCCGCGTCAGTTTCCGCAGCGAAATTGAGGTCCTTGCGCACATCCATCAGCTTGTCGAGCTCGCATTCCACGCTCAAGTAGAAATGCGGCACCCATTGCTTCGATTCCGTCAGGCGCTTGGCAATCACCTTGCGCATATTATTATTGGGGATGGGGGTATATTCCGTCGGGTTGCGGAATACCCGGCCACTGCGTCCGCCGCCGCCGGTTGCCTTGGCCTGCAGTACGTCCGCCTTCACGATGCGGCCATGCGGGCCCGTCCCCGCTACATTACGAATATCAATACCTTCCAGCGCCGCAATCCGCTTCGCCAACGGGCTCGCCGCCACACGGCCACCCGTATAACTCGGCGCAGACGCCGCTTTTGGCGCCGGGGGAGACACGAAAGAAGGTGCAGGTGGTGGGGTTAATGCCGCCGCTGCCATTGGCTGCGGAGCAGCCGGGGCCGGTGCCTTGCCTGCTGCAGGTGCATCCGCCTTTGCGGGTGCGACCGCTGGCGCTGTTTTGGGTTTATAGCTGGCAAATGCCTTCTTATCTTCGCCCTCTTCCAGCAGCAGGGCAATCGGCTCATTGACCTTTACGGACTGCGTACCCTCGGGAATCAGTACCTTGCCCAGCGTGCCTTCATCGACCGCTTCCACCTCCATCGTCGCCTTGTCGGTTTCGATTTCGGCAATCACGTCGCCGGCTTTGACTTTATCGCCTTCCTTCTTCACCCATTTGGCGAGGTTTCCCTCTGTCATGGTGGGAGAAAGCGCGGGCATCAGTATTTCTATGGGCATAACTCTACAGACCTTTTATTTTTGACTACCAGTGTTTTAGCGATCACATCATGAAGACCCTGCTTGTGTTCAGTAAAGGCCGCCATGATGAAACCGATATAGAGAATCATCTTCGACAGTATTTTACAGAAATAGCGCGCATTGGCCCTGCCGAAACCAATCCGGTTACCGCTCATGTCGGTTACTTTTAATTCCAGTGCCCGCTTTCCCAACGTCGCCTGCCAGGAAGAAGACTCCATCAGCGTATAATACAGCCATGCAAACACAAACACGAAGATGATGTATATGGCCACTACACCATCCGCCAGCTGGTCACCATCATCGAACGTTGACGGTGTGGCTACCAGTAATCCCAGTACGAACAGGAAATATGCCAGGCCTATTATCAGTGAATCGAAAAGATACGCGATAAACCGAAGCCAGAACCCGGCATATTCCATGCAAAACCTTTACGCCTTCACAACCAGCGTTTTGGCAATCATATCATGCAGGCCCTGCTTTTTCTCGGTGAATGCCACCATGATAAAGCCGATGCAGAGGATAAGGGCCGACAGGATTTTCGAGAAGAAACGCCCCGTCGCGCGGCCAAAACTGATTCTGGCGCCATTCAGATCGGTCACCTTCAGGCCAAGCACTTTTTTACCGACAGTGGCTTGCCAGTTGGATGATTCAAGCCCGGCGAAATACGCCCAGGAAATCACCAGGTTTAATAGAGAACCTATGGGATTGGCTTCTCCCGGAGTGACTGCCCCGGTCGTCGGGTCAACTACAGGCGCAGGTACCATTCCGCCAAACGGCATCATTACAATCCACAATGCGATCCCAATCAGTATCCCATCAATGAAATAGGCCAGAAGTCTCCACCAAAAACCTGCGTATTGCATAAGTCACTCCCTAGTTGTTGTTATTATTCTTCCGCACGATAGCATACCTTTTTGGCAGCTTCGACGATATTATGCGCTTGCGGCAACGCAAGCTTTTCCAGATTCGCAGCATACGGGAGCGGTACATCCACCCCGGTGACGCGCACCAGCGGCGCATCCAGGTCATCAAATGCATGTTCCATGATCTGCGCAGCGATTTCCGCACCGACACCCGCAGCAGGCCATCCTTCTTCCACGGAGACGATACGGTTGGTTTTGCGCACCGACTCAACAACGGTTTCAATATCCAGCGGGCGCAGCGTGCGCAGGTCAATTACTTCAGCACTGATTCCTTCCGCAGCCAGCTGTTCTGCTGCCTTCAGCGCGTGGCCCACCATGATGGAAAACGCAACAATCGTCACATCCGTTCCCTCGCGCACCACCGCCGCCTTGCCAATCGGCACGAGGTAATCGTTATCGTCCGGCACATCAAAGCTCTGGCCGTACATGATTTCGTTTTCGAGGAAAATAATCGGGTTCGGATCACGGATGGCCGATTTCAGCAATCCTTTCGCATCCGCCGCCGAATACGGCGTCACCACTTTCAGTCCGGGGATATGCATGTACCAGCTGCCGTAGCACTGCGAATGCTGGGCCGCCACGCGTGATGCAGCGCCATTCGGCCCACGGAAAACGATTGGGCAGCGAATCTGCCCACCGGACATGTAATTGGTTTTCGCCGCGGAATTCACCAGCTGGTCAATCGCCTGCATGGCAAAATTGAACGTCATGAATTCGACAACCGGCTTCAGCCCCATCATCGATGCGCCAATGCCAAGCCCGGCAAATCCCTGCTCGGTAATTGGTGTGTCAACTACTCGGGCATCACCAAATTCTTCCAGCAGGCCCTGCGTTACTTTATATGCGCCCTGATACTCGGCGACTTCTTCGCCCATGACGAATACTTCCTTGTCGCGGCGCATTTCCTCGGCCATCGCATCACGCAGTGCTTCTCTTACGGTCAATTTAGGCATATTAGCTAACAGCCTCCAGGTTACAGGTTTCAGCTCTGATACTGCGAAGGCTGTTAATTAAACCATGCAGCATTTTTCCAATCTCATTTGTTTCATCTAATAATGCTGATTGTTCCGTTTTATTCATATATCCAACTTCAGTCGATACAATGATTTGCGTTTCGACTTCAGCCAATGATCCCTTGGCTACATTCAGGTAATATACAAATTCCTTTTCAGAATGACGGGAACGTCCCTCAGCAATATTACTTGGCACAGATAAGGCGGATCGCTGCAATTGGCTAGTCAAAACATATAATTGGTCTTTAGGAAACTTGGCAGAAGCGGCATATATATGCTTCACCAACTCTATCGATTTTTTCCACACCACTAAGTCTCTATAATTTTGCATGTTATTTCCTGGCTGATACCTGAAACCTCAAGGCTGCAAGCTCATTCTACAATAACGTCAGTATACAACTCACCCGCATCCGGCTCAGGACTTTTCTGCGCATAGTCCGCCGCTTCATTCACAATGAGTTTGATTTCGTTTTCGATGGCTTTGAGCGCGGCTTCGTCCGCTACTTTTTCTCCCATCATGTAATTCTTCAGTGAATCGATGGGGTCATGCTTTTCCTTATATTCGGTGACTTCTTCTTTTGTACGGTACTTGGCAGGGTCTGACATGGAATGGCCGCGGTAGCGGTAGGTTTTCATCTCCAGCAGGATCGGGCCTTTGCCGGAGCGCACATATTCCACCGCTTCCGCCCCCACCTGATGTACTTCCATCACATTCATGCCATCAATGCGGATACCGGGAATGTCGAATGCTTCGCCGCGTTTGAAAAATTCCGGCATCGCACTGCTGCGCTTTACCGATGTCCCCATCGCGTACTCGTTGTTCTCAATAATATAGATCACCGGCAGCTTCCACAGCGCTGCCATGTTGAAGGATTCATACACCTGCCCCTGGTTCGCCGATCCATCGCCAAAATAGGTCAGGCAGACGCTTTTATTGTTCCGGTATTTATGCGCGAACGCGATACCCGTTCCCAGCGGAACCTGCGCGCCCACAATCCCATGGCCGCCGTAGAAATGTTTCTCGGTCGAAAACATGTGCATCGACCCGCCCTTGCCTTTGGAAAACCCGTCCTTGCGGCCGGTGAGTTCCGCCATGATGCCTTTCGGGTCCATGCCACACGCCAGCATATGACCGTGGTCACGGTAGCTGGTGATGACACTGTCACCTTCCTTCAGCGCATGTTGCATGCCGATGACAACCGCTTCCTGCCCGATATACAAATGGCAGAACCCGCCAATCAGTCCCATACCATATAACTGGCCTGCTTTTTCTTCGAAGCGTCGTATCAGCAGCATTTCCTTATAGAACGCCAGCAATTGCTGCTTGGTATATTTTGATTTTTTATTTTCCGACACTGCCTGCACCGTCACCTTTTTATTCGCCGTAGTTTTAGTCATTACATCTCCAGTCCGAGCGGTGGATAACATTTGCTGCACTGCAACATTTCTGAGGTTTTTCAATGGGCTGCATTATGGCTATGTTTTAGGGGATTTTTCAACCGCAAAAATTGCAATGGAAGAAGATTTTTCGCTTCTGTGACGTAACAAAAGATTAATAAATTTACACTTCCAAATGGGCAGGGAAATGGCCATTATCACAACATAAAGCCGCTTTTGCTATAGAACTGACTATGACAGCTGATACCGATAAGCCTGAAGATATTTTGATTGAGATGCGTGCCTTTGAGGGAGCATCACCTATAAGTTCATTTTCAAGATCCACTCCTGTTGCACCGGCTGTTGAGCCTATAACATCCAATCTTATACCTGAACTTTCCCCCATTTCAGAACCTGCAGTGGAGAGAGTTACTATCCCGAGGCATATGGCTTCCAAAGCACTGGAGGCAGGTTTTTACAAATATGCCCATTTTCTTAGGCAAATGGATACCCCTGAGAACGCAAAATCTATCGATGCGGGACACAAACTTCTTATAGGTGAAGTCATCCCTCGGCTCAGTACCGGAGAAGGCCTTGATTTGGCTCTGCAAATAGTGAAAAAGCAAATAAGCGGTTTAAAACCAAATGAAGGGTTAGGCCCTATACTTTTTGTTGATGCATACATCCATGGGGTAATGGATTTACTGCAACTGTTAGGTTCCGACAAAGAAACTGCATGGAAGCCAAAATTAGCGGCATATCTCCTTCCTGATCAAGTCAGGGAACGATAAAACCTGCCTACTCCCACGTCACACAAAACCGGTATTCGGACGTCTCATCGCCGGCGATAACTTCATTATCACCCGGTTTCAGATCGAGCTGGAATGTTTCCACCCCGCCACCGATTTTCTTGCCGTTGACGATCGTTCCCAGCTTGCTACCGCGATCTGCCACACATAACCCGCCCTCACCCCGCTGGATGGAAAAATGGTTGCGGGAGACCATGGCCGGGTTGGCATCCTTTATAAAGAAGTTATTGCAGTCGAACACATCCGGTGTCGCACCCGCTGCCAGCGCACCCACGCGGAACGGTAAATTGACCATCATCCCCGCCTTTGACATCTGGCCTTTGAGCACATTCGTCAGCGGCACAACGGTTACCCGGTTGACCGGTGGGACAGGTGCATGGCTGGCAAATGAAAACTCGGCATGTTTGCTCGCCAGCTGCGTCAGTTTCTGGTTGGTTTCCCGCAGGCGCTCCATCATCCCCCGGAATAGCTGGCGGATTTCTTCCGGCTGGCCAGTCACAATACTGGCAAAGGACTCCCGGGATATGGCCTTTACGGTAGCCAGTGTATTCGCAGCGGCTGAGGCGGCGCGTGGCATATCACTTATAATACCCATTTCGCCGAAAATCTCGCCTTCCCCCAGCGTTGCCAGCAGGACAGTACCCTTGTTTTCCATACGTTTGAAAATATCAATGCTGCCGGAGACAATGAGATATGCCCAGTCGCTTTCCTCACCCTCCCGGAAGATATATTCACCAGCTTTGAAGGTCTGCTCTTGCATGAGTCCCCCGAAAAAGTGGGGCGAGTGACGGGGTTCGAACCCGCGACATCCAGAATCACAATCTGGCGCTCTAACCAGCTGAGCTACACCCGCCATAAGTTTGGACGTGGATAAAAGACGGAAATCCCTCAAAGGTCAAGCCCTGGCTTCACTTGGCTGTCATTCCCGCGAAAGCGGGAATCTTGCCTTATTACTACGAAATAAGATTCCCGCTTTCGCGGGAATGACACTGTAATATTGCCCATAATTTAAGCAGACCGGCTCAAAAAATGGGCTTTCTGAACGTTAGACTTTGCCCCTTTCCACTGGTATAACCACGCCAATCCGCCAATTCAGCATATGGCACGGTTCATGCTTACATACGGGGGCTAACGCAACTTATGCATAAGGTACGGGTATGAAAAAAATTGAAGCGATTATCAAGCCGTTCAAGCTCGATGAAGTGAAGGACGCGCTGCAGGAAGTAGGCCTCCAGGGCATCACCGTGACAGAAGCCAAAGGCTTTGGCCGCCAGAAAGGCCACACGGAACTCTACCGTGGCGCCGAATACGTCGTGGACTTCCTCCCCAAGGTGAAGCTGGAACTCGTGGTGGAAGATGCCATGGTCGAGCGCACGGTGGAAGCCATAGTCAACGCCGCCCGCACCGGCAAGATCGGCGACGGCAAGATATTCATCATTCCCGTAGAAGATGTCATACGCATCCGCACGGGCGAACACGGAAGCAGTGCCATTTAATAGTAAAATTAAAAGAACACTAGACTTGAAGAAAGAGGGAACAAACCTATGTCTGACGTTACAAAAGTACTAGACCAGATCAAACAGAACGATATCCAGTTCGTGGATTTCCGTTTCACCGACCCGAAAGGCAAATGGCAGCATACTGCCTACTCCGCCAAAAAGGTCGATAAGGCTTCGTTTGAAGACGGCATCATGTTCGACGGCTCGTCGATCGCCGGCTGGAAATCCATCAATGAATCCGACATGATCCTGATGCCGGACGCATCCTCGGCGTTCATCGATCCGTTTGCCGCGCAGCCGACCATGATCATTTTCTGCGACGTAATCGAACCCAGCACCGGCCAGCCCTATGCCCGTGACCCGCGCTCAACCGCAAAACGCGCTGAAGCGTATCTGAATTACACCGGTATCGGCGACACCGCTTATTTCGGCCCTGAACTCGAATTCTTCGTGTTCGACGATGTGCGTTTCAACGCCAAAGGCACCGGCAATTATTATGAAGTGGATTCGGAAGAACTGCCGCAGAACAGCGGCCGCCAGTACGAAGCGGGTAATATGGGCCACCGCCCGCCGACCAAAGGCGGCTATTTCCCCGTTCAGCCGGTAGACTCGCTCTCCGACCTGCGCGCTGAAATGATCAAGACGCTGGACATGGTCGGCATGACCGCCGTGCTCCACCACCACGAAGTAGCGCCCGGCCAGTGCGAACTGGGCTTTGATTTCGCAAAGCTGGTTGGCACCGCTGACAACGTACAGAAATACAAATACGTCGTGCACAACGTGGCGCATTCCTACGGCAAGTCCGTGACCTTCATGCCGAAGCCCATCTCCGGCGATAACGGTTCGGGCATGCACGTGCACCAGTCCATCTGGAAAGGCGGCAAACCGCTGTTCGCAGGCAATGGCTATGCGGATCTCTCGGAAATGTGCCTCTATTACATCGGCGGCATCATCAAACACGCGAAGGCGCTCAATGCCTTCACCAACCCGTCTACCAACAGCTACAAGCGCCTGATTCCGGGTTTTGAAGCGCCGGTATTACTGGCATACTCGGCCCGCAACCGCTCGGCTTCAATTCGTATTCCGTATGTCGCAAGCCCGAAAGGCAAGCGCATCGAAGTACGTTTCCCCGATCCGTCAGCGAACCCCTACTACGCATTCGCTGCCATGCTGATGGCCGGTCTGGATGGTATCGAAAAGAAAATCCATCCGGGTGACGCGATGGACAAGAACCTGTACGACCTGCCTCCGGAAGAACTGAAAAACGTTCCGACCGTCAGCGGTGCGCTGCGTGATTCACTTAAGGCACTGGAAGAGGATTGCGACTTCCTGCTGAAAGGCGACGTATTCACGCGTGACCAGATCCAAGCTTACATCGAACTGAAGATGGAAGAAGTCTACAAGTGGGAACATACCCCGCACCCCATCGAGTTCATGATGTACTACAGCGTCTAACCATAAAACGCGTCATCTGTGAGCCGCACAGCGGCTGCGCAGGATCTAATAAATGAGATTCTGTGCTCTTGCCAAGGCAAGACACAGAATGACGAAAATAGGGAATTTCATTCGGCCAGAACAAAAAGGGAGCCTCGGGCTCCCTTTTTGTTAGATTACATATAAGCGTGTGGCTTATCTCCGCGGCGAATGTTCCGCCTGAAAAGCGCGAAGCGTTTCCCGTACATTCTCTTCACCGTTAAATGCCTTTACCGCCGCTTCTACGGTGGATTTCAGCCTGTCGCAATCCTGAACCAGCCGCTGCTGCTTCACATACTGATCAGGAGAAATCTGAGAAGGCGTAATGCCGGAAATAACATCGCGATATGTCTGTATCGCAGGAATATAATGATTGCTCACCAATTCCAGAAACTGTGTGGCAACATCAGGATTAGCAATTTCTAATCCCATCAGCTTGTGGGGTTGCTGCCATGAAAAAATTTCACTGGCAAAAAAACTCCATGAATTCCCCGCCCAGTGCACAATCCACGTATACGCCTCTTTATAAGCTTCTTTCTGTGGGGATGTCAGATTCGCTTCATACACATTGAACTCGCTGTTAAGCACCTTATCTTGCTCTTTAGCCTCCTCAACAAAAACCGCATTCATCTGATGCCACCACTGTTCACGTGCATAGGCCTGCTCAGGTGTGACCTCCAGCATGTAACGCAAGGCGTCATACATGCCAGGCTTTTCATGAACGGTATCACCATGCAATACCTCCCGTATCTTTGTAATTCTTTGCCTGTCTTTAGGATGCAGGCCTTCGGCCTTCAATAACTCCGTAAGACGCGTATCAAACTTCTCCAACTTAGGTATCAGCTGATTTTCAATTGTGCTCAAAACCGTCTGAATGATATCGATGCTGACAGGTCCAGTTTCTAGTATAGCCGTCAACGGATGCACACTATTGGCATAACGTTCTGTTACCTCACTCAACGCATCGCGCAGAGCGGAATCATTATTGAGAAAGTGGGACATTTTTCGTGGTTCTTCCCGTGAACCTACGATGGGTTGTTCAATCGCGGGAAGCAAGTTCCGCACCACTATTCCCGCATTACATAATGCGTGAGAATACGCAGCATTCATGTCTGCTTCTATGTTATAATTTTTCACCCTCACCCCTCTTATTATTAATATATATTAACTAAACCGGGCAATGCTGTATGTCAATTATAATGAATTCACATTAATACATTGATATTATTACATAATTATCGCATATTCACCCAAGTTTTCTTCACTTCCTCCGAAACCTCACTGAAGTAATAGCCCTGCATGGGGACTTTGAAGGGCTGCTCGGCAGTGGCAGGCTTTTTGAAAACTGCAAAGATCATCGCATTTGTCCCTAATTTTTTCTCCTGGAATATTCCGGCAATGCTTTCCCGTGTATGAATTCTGGTAATGCGGAATGGATCTATTTCACCGTATATCATGGCCCGTATATCATAGCCGTTAGCAGCTGCGAGATCGAAAAAGAAGGTCGGCTGGAAATTATAGAATCCATGATCAACCCAGCCTACTGAAGGTAGCTCATGAAGCATGAACCCGCCCGGCACCGTGTATTCATGAACCGTTTTGAAAAACTGGTACGTATTGAACACATGTTCCGCCGTGCCGATATTCATCACTATGTCAAACTTGCGCTTTAATTTGATGGGCTCATTTAAATCCAGTTTGAGGCCTTCTGCGCTGCCCTGCAAATCTACCGATACCAGTTCGCTGTAATCAAAGAAGGCCTTATAAAATATTTTTGCTGCACGGAACCAGATGTCATTCGACTGGCTGACGGCGATGGCCTTTAACTCTGCAAGTAATATTTTTTTCCGTTCTTCATCGGTAATATATTGGGCGATATCTTTCGCCAGCTGCGTCAATTCAATATCATTATACCAATTGGACTCTCCCAGCTCCAGCATGGCGGGCTTGCGCGGCAACATGCCTGAACGCATCAGATCAAAGGCAACGGCATAGTCGACACACGTAATGGCCATAATATGCTCGAAAAGTGATGAAAATAATCGAAGGCGAAGTAGGAGGAGAAGCTTATTTTACTACACTATTCCAAAATAATTGGAAGTATAATATAAAATGTGGCCGGTGAACGGAATGGCCATACACATTCCCCCCACAGCTGCGGATACGCTGGATGTAACGATGTGCAAATGTTACCAGCTGTAACAGCGGCAGCCCGTATCCCCGGAATACATACCTGGATTTTTTAAATTCCTGCAAATGGCCCATCGCCCTCCCAAGCACACTCAACACTGTTTTCCGCAACTCAGCGGAATCCCGAAGCGGGATGTCACGCTGGAGGTCCGCAGGCAGAAAAGATTTTCCCTGCTGCGCACGGAACGGGATGGCACGCAGAATTCCCACCATTGCCCAGGCAACGCCTAAATGTTCAATAGCTTTGATGCTCGCCTCATCCTTGATACCCAGTATTTCCAGCCACAACGCAAGAAGTGGGAAGGAAGTGGCAGCCGCATAGTGTTCCAACTCCTCCATTGTTGCAAAAGGATGGTTATCCAGATCCTGCTCACGCGCAGCAATAAGCTGGTCAAAATATTCCCGCGTCAGCCTGTAACGCTGGATCACGGGCTGCAACGCCTCCACTACCGGGTGCTTGCGGGGTGGCTTGCCCGCATATATTTCATCAATCGCCTCCCGCCACCACGTGTAACGGATCAAACCCATCATTTCTTCACTGACCGCCTCGCCGATATGCGCAATCTCGGCATTGAATGCCACCAGTACCAGCAGCGCTTCACGGGTTTGCGCAGGCGCGAACAGGCAGCACAGGTAGCGATCGTAATCAAACTTCCTGGCTTGTTCAGCAATGAGGGAAAGTGGTAGTCTCGATTTACTCATGCATACCGTTCATATCATAGGCGCGGGGCTGGCAGGGCTGGCCGGGACCATCAGGCTTGCCGACGCCGGCTTTCAGGTACATATCCACGAAGCAGCCGGTGTGGCAGGCGGGCGCTGCCGTTCCTACAAGGATGAAATTTTAGGCCGCACCTTGGATAATGGCAATCACATCCTCCTCGGTGGCAATAAGCATGCGTGGGAATATATCCGCCTGATTGGCACTGAAACCCATTTTTCCATGCACGAGCCGGAATTCGCCATGGTGGATGTGGGTACCGGTAAGCATTTCACCCTCTCTTATCCGTTTTTCAACAGCCCCGGCACACATTTTACCGACTATGCCGACATTTTCCGCCTGTTGCTGGCTAGTGATACTGCAACTGTGAAATCCTGCTTTAATGACACCGCCTTATTCCGCAATTTCATCGATCCTTTTTCTACCGCGGTATTGAACACCTCACCTTCGCAAGCATCTGCTGCCTTATTTCGCAAATTACTGATGGAGTTGCTGCTCAGTGGTAAAAATGCGTGGCGTTATTACCTGCCGAGGCATTCGCTTTCCGAGGCGTTTATCGACCGCGCGCTCCTGCATATCATCCAGCATCAGGGCCACGTGCATTTCCACCAAAGCCTGAAGGAATTGGAAATAGACAATGGAAAAATTACCGGGCTGCGTTTTGCACAGAATACGATCCCGATTGCTGGGGAAACCGTAATACTTGCTATTCCCCACCCCGAGGCGCTATTGCCCGGGCTTCCTACCCCAAAAACCTTCAATACCATCGTCAACGCACATTTCCTGCACGCTGCACCCCCACAATTCACAGGAGTATTAGGGGGTAAGACGCAATGGATCCGCTCCCATGAAGGCATACTCTCCACCACCACCAGTGCGGCCAATGCCCTGCTTCCTATTACCGAAGGCGAATTGGCTGCCCTGATATGGGATGAGGTCTGCAAGGCCTTGTCACTGGCTAACACCCCGCTGCCGCCCCACCGTATCCTGCGCGAAAAACAGGCTACTTTCGTCGCAACGCCAGAAAACCTGCGGCTCCGGCCAGCTTCCCGCACCCAATATCCTAATCTTTTCCTCGCCGGGGATATTACTGCCACTGGCCTTCCCGGAACCATAGAAGGTGCAATTCAGTCTGGCTTCGCGGCTGCGGATATGGTACTGAGGCACCATTCACATTGAAACCTTATCTTCTTGCAATGTAATGAAGATCAGCAAACGAGAATTCTGCAAGGGCCTGCTGGCCGTTTCCGTTACCGCGGCAATAGGCGGCACTGCTTTTGCCAAACCGCATACACCCAATAACCTTCAAGAAAAAGAGGACATCATGGCATTTACCCTACCCGAACTCCCTTACGCAAAAGACGCGCTGGCGCCCCATATTTCCGCCAACACGCTGGATTTCCACCACGGCAAGCACCATGCGGCTTATGTAAACAAACTCAATGAGCTGGTGCAGGCGGATGCGGCTTACCAAGGCCTTTCGCTCGAAGAAGTCATCAAAAAATCCGACAGCGAAAAGAAAGCACCGATTTTTAACAATTCCGCGCAGGTCTGGAACCATACGTTTTATTGGAACAGCATGAAAAAAGGCGGCGGCGGCGCGCCTAAAGGCAAAATCGGCGATAAAATCACCGCGGATTTCGGCAGCTTCGACAAATTCAAGGAAGAATTCAAAAACGCGGGCGCTACGCAGTTCGGCAGCGGCTGGGCATGGCTGGTGCTCGATGGCGGTAAACTCAAAGTCACCAAGACCCCTAATGCCGATTTGCCAATGGTGCACGGCCAGACCGCGCTACTGACCATGGACGTCTGGGAACACGCCTATTACCTCGATTACCAGAACAAACGCCCGGACTACATGACCGTGTTCCTGGATAACCTCGTGAACTGGGACTACGTAGAACAGAACCTGGCGAAGGCGTAATTAAAACTGTCATCCCGACAAAAGTCGGGATCCAGTTCTTTCAGTTACTGAGCAAGAAAAGATCTGGATACCGGCGTTCGCCGGTATGACAATAATCTTCATCCCGCCTTACGTTTTTTTACCAACTCATCAACCACTTCGGGGTTGAGGAGTGTCGAAGTATCGCCAAGATTGTCGAATTGATTTTCGGCAATCTTGCGCAATATGCGTCGCATGATTTTCCCTGAGCGGGTTTTGGGCAGGCTCGGTGTAAAATGGATGATGTCCGGCGTGGCAATCGGGCTGATCTGCTTGCGCACCCATTGCTTCAAATCATCATTCAGCGCCGTATTGTCTTTTTCCCCCGCGTTCAGCGTCACGTAGCAGTAAATCCCCTGCCCTTTGACATCATGCGGAAAGCCGACGACTGCCGCCTCCGCCACCTTGGGGTGTGCCACCAGCGCCGACTCGATTTCTGCCGTTCCCATACGGTGTCCAGCCACATTCAGCACATCATCCACGCGGCCGGTAATCCAGTAATACCCATCCGCATCACGCTTTGCGCCATCACCGGTGAAATACATGCCGTGCACCTGGGCAAAATAGGTCAGCACAAATCGCTCATGATCGCCATACACCGTCCGCGCCTGCCCCGGCCACGAATCCTTCAGGCACAGCAAACCTTCACATGCACCCTGTAATTCCTTACCATTGGTGTCTACAATCACCGGCTGCACGCCAAAAAAAGGCAGCGTCGCCGAACCGGGTTTTTGATCAATTGCCCCCGGCAACGCAGAAATCAGCGACCCACCGGTTTCCGTCTGCCACCACGTATCCACCACCGGGCATCGTTTATCTCCCACCACATCGTAATACCACAGCCATGCTTCCGGGTTAATCGGCTCACCCACGGAACCCAGCAGCTTCAGGCTTTTACGCGAGGTTTTCTTCACCGGCTCGTCACCTTCGCGCATTAGTGCACGAATCGCAGTCGGCGCAGTATAGAAAATATTGACCTTGTGCTTATCAATTACCTGCCAAAACCGCGAGGAATCCGGGTAATTCGGCACACCTTCGAACATCAGCGTAATCGCGCCATTCGCCAGCGGCCCGTAGACAATGTAGGAATGGCCGGTCACCCAGCCAACATCCGCCGTGCACCAGTAAATATCGCCGTCCCGGTAATCAAAAACAGCATAATGCGTGAGCGCGACATACAGCAGGTAACCCGCCGTGGTATGCAGCACGCCCTTGGGCTTTCCGGTAGAGCCGGACGTATAGAGGATAAACAGCGGGTCTTCCGCATCCATCGGCTCGGGGTGGCATTCCGTCGCCGCATGTTCCATCTCTTCATGCCACCACAGATCACGCCCCTTCTGCCAGCCGGTCTTGCCACCGGTACGCCTGAACACCAGCACCTGTCTGATACTGGTAATCCCATCCAGCGCGGCATCGACATTTTCCTTCAGCGGTACTTTCTTCCCGCCGCGAACCCCTTCATCCGCCGTGATCAGGAACGTACTCTTGCAGTCATCGATTCGCCCACGCAGCGCTTCTGCCGAAAACCCACCAAACACCACCGAATGCACCGCGCCGATACGTGCACAGGCCAGCATCGCCATGGTCGCTTCCGGCACCATCGGCATGTATATCGTCACCCGGTCGCCTTTTTTGACACCATGTGACTTCAGCACGTTCGCGAGTTTGCAGATTTGGGTATGTAATTCCCCGTACGTTACTACACGCGTATCCTTGGGATCATCGCCTTCCCACAGGATTGCTGTCTGGTCCCCGCGCGCCGGCAAGTGACGGTCCACGCAATTCTCCGAGACATTGAGTTTCCCGCCTTCGAACCAGCGGATGGAAACATCGCCGATAAAACTTGTATTCTTGATTTTTTTCGGTGGCATGATCCAATGCAGCCGCTCGGCTTGCTTCGCCCAGAATTTATCGGGGTCTGCAATCGATTCCTTATAAAGCTGCTCGTATTTCTGTTTTGAAATATGCGTTTTGGCCGCAAATTCCGGCTTTACCTTGATGATGGATTCACTCATGACGCCTCCGTATTCCTTTGCAGCAACCGGGCATTAATCGCGCATAGCACCGTGCTGCTCGTCATCAGCACCGCGGCTATTGCTGGTGTCAGCACAAAATCCCAGTGGACGAACAAACCAGCCGCCGCCGGTATGGCAAACACATTATATCCCGTTGCCCATGCCAGGTTCTGGCTCATTTTACTATAGGTTTTCTGCGCAAGCGACAGTAATGTGACCACATCCATCGGAGTGCTTTTGACCAATACGATATCGGCCGTCTCCGTTGCCACATCCGTCCCCGCGCCAATTGCTATGCCGACATCCGCCTGCGCCAGGGCCGGCGCGTCGTTGATGCCATCCCCCACCATCGCGATCTTCACCCCGCGCGCCTGGATTTCCTTGATTTTCGCCGCTTTCTGCTCCGGAAGCATGGCGCCGTATACCTCCGTAATGCCCAGCTCCGCCGCCACGCCCTGCGCCACTTTCTGTTCGTCGCCGGTTATCATGATACAATCGATTCCCATGGCCTTGAGTGTCTGGATCGCCTGCACGGACTCCGGCTTCACATAATCCGTCAATGCCAGCGCACCCTTCGCCTCATCATTGATCAGCAGAAATACCACCGTCTTGCCCTGCAGCTGCAATTCGCTTACCTTCGCATCATCCACCTTCAGCCCGTTCTCGCGTATATAGCCGGGGCTGACCACCGCCACTTTACGGCCCAGTATCTTGCCCTGCACACCCACGCCGGAAATGGATTTGAATTCTTCCGAAATCCAGCACTCCTTGGAGGATTTGACGATACTTTTCGCCAGCGGATGGTCCGACTGCATCTCTACGGACGCCGCATAGGCCAAGATCTGGTCGGCAGATACGTCCTTCGCAAATGTCAATATATCCGTCACCTTGAACGCGCCTTCTGTCAGCGTACCGGTTTTATCAAATGCAATAATCTGCACATTATGCACCTGTTCAAACGCATTGCGATCGCGTATCAGCAATCCCTTGCGCGCCCCGATGGAGGCCGAAACCGCCACTACCAGCGGCACGGCCAGCCCCAGCGCATGCGGGCAGGCAATCACCATCACCGTCACCATGCGCTGCGTGGCATAATCAAAACTTTCATTGGCAAACACCATCCAGCCCAGCTGCGTGAGGAACCCCGCCGAAAGCGCCAGCACCGTCAGCCACAGCGCCGCGCGGTCTGCCAGACCCTGTGTATGCGATTTGCTCGACTGCGCCTCTTCCACCATATGCATCAGTCGCGCCACATACGTATCATTCCCAGTTTTGGTGACGCGCATACCGAACGATCCCTCACTGTTCTGCGAGCCCGCTAGCACCTTGTCACCCACCCGTTTCGCCACGACGATCGATTCACCCGTCAGCAGCGATTCATTGATGTAGCAATTCCCATGCACAATCTCACCGTCCGCTGGGATTTTCTCGCCGGTCTTGACCACCAGCATGTCCCCCGCCTTCAAATCGCCCAGCAGCACCTTTTCCGGATACCCCTCGTCATGCACACGCCGCGCAAACTCCGGCAATAGCTGCGTCAGCTCCTGCATGGTCGTTCCCGTCCCTAAGATGGATTTCATTTCCACCCATCTACCCAGCAGCATGATATCAATCAGCGTTACCAGCTGCGGGTACAGCACCCCGCCGGGAAACCCCAGCGATACCGCCGCGCTATAGGCAAACCCCACCAGGATCGCCGTGGTAACCAGCGTCATCATCCCCGGTACGTTGAATTTCATTTCCTTCCACATTCCCCACAGGAAGGGCGACCCGCCATAAAACACCACCACGGCGGAAAGCCCGAGCAGGATGTAATTGCTGCCCTCCAGGTTGAACGCATTCCCAATGCCAGTTGAATCATTGATCATCGGCGTCAGGTAAAAAATGGGAACGGTCAGCAGGACAGAAAGGAAAAACCGGCGTTTATAATTTTCTACTGCATGCGTGTGTGCCGCATGGATACCGCCGGTGCTGTGCGTCCCATGCTTTACAAAAAAATGCATGCTGTCCTGTTATTTTGCGGCATTCGCCGTCAGCGAAATCACAATATCCACGCCATCCGCCACTACGGAAGTTCCTGCCCACTCCCCCTGGCCTACACCGTACTCCGTGCGGCTTACATGCGCCTTGCCTTCAATGCGCATATGCGTCGCGTCCTTTTCCGGTACCGTGAAGGTAATCACCAGCGGTTTGCTGATACCTCGCAGGGTGAATGTCCCATGTGCCTCATATCCGCCGTCTTTTCCTTCACGGAAATCTTCGCTTTCAAACGTAGCCGTTGTGTATTTGCTTACATCAAACCATGTTTCTGTTTTCAGGGTATCCGCTACATTGCTGGAATCCGAACTTACGCTTGTTACATCGACCGCAGCAGTAATACGGCTTTTCTTCAACTGTGCCGGATCAAAGGCCAGATCGCCGTCAAATGCAGTGAAATTGCCCTTAACCTCGGCACCATTGTTGGTAGCAATGAAGGTAATCGAAGACTTGGCAGGCGTAATGGCCCATGTGGGTACTGCTGCATGAGCCACGGAAGGAACCAATATCAATAAAATAGCCACTTTGCCGAAAGGTATCATGCCTTTGAGCACATTATCCTTGCGGATAAAATGATGCCACAATCCCGCCAGCGCGTGAATCACCGCCAGAATCACCAGCGCCCACGCAGCCGTCCCATGCCATTCGAGGAACTCCTTGCTGCGGAGTTTATCCGGCGAAACCAGATCGGGCATCTGGAAAAGTTTGAAGAAACTGGGCGGAAACCCTGCATAGGAAGACATCAACCATCCCAGCATGGGCACCGCAAACATCAGCATATACAACCCATAATGGCTGGCATGTGCGCCGAATTTCTGCCACCCCTTCATGTCACCCGGCAAGGGTGGCGGCGGAGTAATAAACCGCCATGCAAGCCGGAGGAACACACAGAACAGGATGAGCAGGCCGAAGGATTTATGCCAGAAAATAAGCTGGAATTTGTCGGGCGTATCGGGCAGGTCAGTCATATACAGCCCTATACCAAACAGCGTGAAAATAATCAGCGCCATCATCCAGTGAAAGGTTTTACTGATTATACCGTAACGGGTTCCGCTATTTTTGATGGGCATGGGGCGCTCCTTGTTACGCACATTCCTAGCAAAAATCCCCGGCGCAATCAATACAGCCGCGAGAGATAGGCATGCACACGGTGATATTCCTTCTGCAGCTCCGTCAACTGCTCACGCCTATGGGGAACATCAAGGCAGGGCAGATGTTCCACATTTTCGCATAATTTCGCCATGCCAACCGCCCCCACGCTGGCTGCGGCGCCTTTAAGCTCGTGCGCCACTTCCGGCCACGCATCACCATCACCGGCTGAAATCGCAACTTCCAACATCGCCAGGCAACGGCGCGACGTTTCAAAGAACATGTGGAATAATTTCTGCTCCAGCTGCTGATCACCTTCCGTAATGGTACGCAGTTGCGTCAGGTCAATTTCTGCTTTCTTGCTGTTCATGGCTGGTGCGTGCCTGTCATGATGTCTGGTGTGCGCTTAAATAACCCATGCTTTACCCAATCACCGGGCTGGATATCCAGTTTCTTGCAGATACCCGCTTTCAGGTACAGCAATCCTTTAATCGGCTCTCCATAGATAATGTCTTCGGCGAGCGAGGAGAGATCCGTATCCGGCGCAATCTGCATGATGGTCCCGTCCTCGCGGAGGAACAATATATCCATCGGCGTATATATGGTTGCCTGCGAAACCACTACCAGCTTTGGCGGGCTGTAAATCATCAGCATCCCGTCACTGTCGGTAAACGGATGCGTGAGGAACAACCCATCACTCTGGCGCGTTGCACCGGAACGGATTTCCACATTGAAATTATGCTCTGGCCGCGGCGCTGCTTCCGGCGGCTTCTCTTTCTTTTCCTCGTCCGCCTTCTGGAGCTGGACGATTTTCTTCGGCGCAATAACAATAGTATCCCGGCTGTAAATCACCGGCTCATCCGCTTTTGCAAATGAAAAGCTGAACAGCAGCAGCAGGAAGAATGTGATGGATTTCATTGAAAAATAGAGTGGGTTATATGATCACCAATCGCGATATGGTAACGTTTTACCGCCCCACCTGCAAGTTCCAGAACAGCACGCACTCTTCCGCCCGAATTAATCAGCTCCAGTGAATAAGGCTTCGCCTGCTCGGCAATCCGCGTCACCTCCCCCTGCTGGCTGATAAACAGTATATCGAGTGGGATACGCGTATTTTTCATCCACATGTCGATGGGCTGCGGCGAGCCAAAATCAAACAGCATGCCATGATCCATCGCCAAATTGTCACGATACATCAGCCCTTGCTCGCGTTCGGAATTCGTCACGGCCAGTTCCACCGTAAAGGTTTTTGGGCCATCCTGTGTGGTAATTACCAGCGTATCCGTCGGGAATTGGATTTTGTTTCCCTGCGCATCTGCCAGATGCACTGCCAGCATAGCACCACAAAGGACAATAATTAGAAGCACTTGACGAAAAGAACGACGCATGTTGAGGCCACCCTGTAACAAATATTTCACTATCTAACAGCATGATAATACGGTATTATTATAAATGAAGGACTATTTCAATGGCACGTTTCTTTTTAGGCGGCGGGCGGAGCAGCGGCGGTAATGGCAAGAAGACCATTACGCGCACCGGCTTTGATAAAAAAACCGGAAAACAGGTGACGCTGTCAGCCGAAGAGCAATACAAAAAACTCTTCGAACAGAAAATGGCCGCTTACCAGAAGGATTACAGCGCCGGCGCCAAGAGCCATAATTTCCAGCTGCCAGGCACCAAACCTGCCGAACAGAAAAAAAGCATGTCCAAAGGGGCGCAGGCTATCCTGGAAAAAATCGCCGCGGTGAAAGTCAAACGCGAGATGAAAAAGAAACAGGACGCCGTCAAAATTACACCAAAGCATTTCGGCGGCATGCACCCGGGACGCCTCGATGCCAACGGTAATATCTATAACAGCGCCAACCAGGTTATCGCCAAGGTAGACCCCAAAACAGGCAAGATAAAAAACAAGAATGGCAACGTCATCGGCAAATACAAACCGGAAGACACCTACTGCGAATACCGGATTTCACGCATCATCATGAACGCTTCACTGGCTGCGACCGCCCGCCAGAACAACCTCGCAGGCTGGAACCCCATGACTGGCGGCGTCAACAAACCCGCTGACAATTCGCCCGGCGGTTCTGTTTACGGCAATCCCGGCAATTTCTGGGGTGGAAATAATGACGATGATAATAAGGGCTGGTGGTAAATCAGCCTGAGTGTAGAAAACGAATCGTCTCATCATATTCAAAGAGATAGAGGAGCGTTCTCAACGCCTCCCCTCGCGGGGTTTTGAGTTCCGCATCATTCTGGAGGATCATTTTCACATCATCGCGCGCCGCACGAAGTAATTCCCCCTGCTGGAGGATATTGGCAAAATGGAATTCCGGCATGCCGCTTTGCTTCGTCCCCAGGATTTCCCCGCTCCCTCGCAGGCGCAAATCTTCCTCCGCAATGCGGAAACCGTCATCCGTTTCCCGGATAACCCGTAATCGTTCTTTTGCAATATCCCCGCACTTGTCTGTATAGAGCAGGATACAGGTTGAAGGCTTGTCACTGCGGCCGACACGCCCGCGTAACTGGTGCAGCTGCGCCAGCCCAAACCGTTCAGCATGCTCAATCACGATGATGGTCGCATCCGGCACGTCGACGCCCACTTCCACCACCGTCGTCGCGACCAGTATGTCATACTGGTTACCCACGAACCCACTCATCACCTTCTCGCGATCGTCGCCTTTCATACGGCCATGCATCAGCCCCACTACATCACCAAAACGCTGCGAAAACTCCCGGTGGCGCGCTTCCGCTGCCGCAAGATCAAGCGCAAAATTATTTTCTTCCGTATTTTCCTCAATCAATGGGCAAATCCAGTAGACCTTGTTGCCCGATCCAATCACCCGCTTCAGCCCCGCGATTACTTCCTCTGCGCGTGACAGCGGAATGGCGCGCGTATCAATTTTTGGCCGCCCTGATGGTTTTTCAGTCAGCAGCGACGAATCCATATCGCCGTAAAACGTCATCGTCAGGCTGCGTGGAATCGGCGTCGCAGTCATCAGCAGCAAATGCGGCGATTTCCCCTTGGCCGTCAAGGCCAATCTCTGCGCCACCCCGAACCGGTGCTGCTCATCCACCACGATCAGCGCCAGATCCTTGAACACGATTTTTTCCTGGAACAACGCATGCGTACCAATCACGATATCCACCAGCCCCATCTCGATGGCACCCAACAACTCCGCCCGCTGTTTACCCTTGATGCTACCGGTCAGCAGCGCCACCCGCACGCCCACCTTGGAGGCAATCGATTCAATAAATGCGAAATGCTGGCGGCCAAGGATTTCCGTAGGCACCATCAGCCCCGCCTGCTTGCCGTTTTCCACCACCCGCAGCATGGCCAGCAACGCCACTACCGTCTTCCCGCTGCCGACATCCCCCTGCAGCAGGCGGATCATGCGGTTGCCGCTTGCCATATCCTCATCGATTTCCGCCAGTACGCGATCCTGCCCGGAAGTCAGCGCGAACGGCAATTCCTTGAGTGTCTTGTGGCGCATCACATTACTGCCGCGAATTGGGTAGCCCGGCTTTTTCTTCGTCCGTTCACGTACCAGCCCAAGTGCGAGCTGGTTGGCCAGCAATTCATCAAACGCCAGCCGCTGACGCGACAGATCCTCCGCCAGCAATTCCTTTTCCGACTGCGGATGGTGGATGGAAACCATCGCCTGTTTCCAGTTGCGCCAGTATTGCTGCGAGAGATAGCGCCGCTCTATCCATTCCGGCAGGTCGGGGATACGTTTTTCCACCTGCTGCATCAGTTTGGTAAGCTGGCGGTTGGAAATGCCCTGTGTCAGCGGATATACCGGCTCGACACGCTTGATATCCTCCAATTCCTCCACCGGCGCGATAATGTCCGGATGCGTCATCTGCAGGTGATAATCAAACTTCTCCGTCTTGCCGCTGATAACGCGCTTCGCCCCCACCGGAAGCATTTTTTCAAGGTAATCACCGCGCGGGTTGAAAAATACCAGCGTAATCGTCCCGCCACTTTCATCCGAACAGGTAATTTTATAGGGCCGTCCCCTCGCACCGTATTTTCCGCCACCCGGCGGGATATGCTCATCGACCGTCACCACAAACGTAGCCGTCACCCCTTCCGGCGCCGTCATCAGCGGTGATGTATACCGCCGATCCACCAGCCCGCTTGGCAGGTGGAACAGCAAATCGCGCACCATCGGCCCTTTGGCTTCCGGCCCCCCACGCAATCCCGGCAGCGCATCCGATATCCCAACCAGCCGTTTCAGAGCCTTGCGCACGCCCGGCCCTACGCCTTTCAGCGCAGTAACGTCGGCAAACAGCGGAAACAGGTTCGATGGGCGCATACGTTTAGTGACAAGTGATTAGTGGCAAGTAACAAGGTTATATACTATAGCTAAACAGGAATCTTGCCACTTTTCACTTGCCACCTGCCACTATGCATTTCACCGACTCAATCCTTCTTTTCTTAGTAGCCCTGATCGGCAATGCGCAAAATTCCATTGCGGGAGGCGGTACATTCCTGGTATTTCCGGTTCTCCTTTTCACCGGCATGTCTTCCATTACCGCTAACGTTACCTGCGCCGTTGCCATGTGGCCCGGCAGTATCGCCAGTGCCATTGCCTACCGCAAGCAGCTGACCATCTCACGTAAACAGATGGTTCCTCTGGTCACTATCAGCATACTGGGTGGGTTCGCCGGGGCGCTTGTGCTGCTGCATACACCGGAAAAAACATTTACCTACCTTATTCCCTATCTGCTACTGGCCGCCACACTGCTTTTTACCTTTGGGACCCATGCAATTACATGGGCGCGTAATCATATCAAGCTGCCGCCTTCACTGGATTGGCTGCATTCCACCGGCTCATTCTTCCTGCAATTCGCAATTGCCTTTTACGGCGGGTATTTCGGCGCGGGCATCGGTATCCTCATGCTCGCCCTGCTGACACTGATGGGCTTTACCAAAATCCACGAAATGAATGCGCTGAAAACGGTGCTTGCCACCGCCGTCAATGCAATCGCCATCCTTACGTTTACGGTAGCGGGCGCAGTTGCCTGGCCGCAGGCCATTGTCATGATCATTGCTGCCATCATCGGTGGCTATGCGGGTGCACATTACGCGCAGAAAGTCTCTGGCCCGTGGATACGTTATATCGTTATTGCTACCGGATTTGCGATGACCACGTATTTTTTCTTAAAGTAGCTATTCGCTTTCGCCGAATTTCTGCTCGATTAATGTTACGAGCGCTTTGACCAGTTCTTCTGCGTGTTTCCCTGTGCCCGTCAGCTTCAGGGAAGAACCCGATTCTGCGCCCAGCATCATCAACCCGAGGATGGAGGTACCCGACACATTCACCTCTTCGCTTGCCGCTCCTTTCTTGGGAATCTTGACAACGGAAACGCTGGCATCATAGGCCGAGACGATTTTGACGAATTTGGCCGCCGCGCGCGCGTGCAGCCCTTTTTTATTTTGAATGACAACAGTGGAGGAGGGATTTTCAGCCATTCTTACGCAGAGGCAGATTTCTTTTCAGGATCTTTCGCCAGCAGGTTGCTTGCGACATTGATGTATTTCCGGCCGGACTCCTGCGCCACCAGCACAGCCTGCGCAAGCGGCATCGAGTTGCGGATACTGGCCAGCTTGATCATCATCGGCAGGTTGACACCGGCAACCACTTCCACCTGTTCCTGCTTCATGATGGAAATAGCGAGGTTGGAAGGTGTACCCCCGAACATATCGGTGAGAATCACGACTCCTTCCCCCGAATTCACATCCGCCACGGCCTTTACTATCTCGGCGCGTTTGATTTCCATGTCGTCATCCGGCTGTATGCAGACGGCCACACTTTGCGCCTGTTTACCGACGATATGCTCTGTAGCCGCAATAAATTCCTGCGCAAGTCGACCGTGCGTAACCAGCACCATTCCTATCATTTTCGTTCCTTTATCCGCTTTGTATCAATGAATGTCGCGGTGGCGTATGCCGACGTTATACCCCAAATCTTTTAAAAATCCAGCGAGCTTTTCAACGGTATAAACGGAGCGGTGTTTGCCCCCCGTACAGCCGATGGCAACCGTCAGGTAGCTTTTGCCTTCCTGGGCATAACGCGGCAGAAGCGGGGCCAGCAAATTGGTCAAATGACTGAAAAACTGGTCGAAATCCGGATCGCTGGCAATATAGGCACCCACATCCTTATCATTTCCCGTCTTTTCCTTGAGTTCCGGCACATAGAACGGGTTCTTCAGGAACCGTACGTCAAACACCAAGTCAGCGTCACGCGGCACCCCCTTGCGATAGGCAAACGATGAGAGGAAAATGGATAATCCCCGTTGCTTTTCATCCGAAAAATATTCCTGCATCGTATGCCGGAGATCATTTATCTGCAGGTCGCTGGTATCAATTATGATATCGGCAGAATTACGTATTTTCTCAATCAGGCTGCGCTCCAGCCGGATCCCATCCAGCACCGGCCTGTCCTGCGCCAGCGGGTGGCGGCGGCGCGTTTCTGTAAACCGGCGGCGCAACACTTCATTCGCACAATCCAGCAGCAATACTTTCAATTCAATATGTGGGTTCGCGCGTAACCGCTCCACGGCATTCTTGAATGCCTCCACGGAAAAATCGCGGCTGCGCGCATCCGTACCAATCACCAGTGATCGCGGTTGCTTCTCATCCGTATTGATTAAATTGGCAAGCAGATGCAGCGGGAGGTTATCCACCGCCTCGAAATTCAGATCTTCAAGGATTTTAAGTGCCGCGGATTTGCCCGCGCCGGACATGCCTGTGACCAGTACGACTTTCATTGCGCCAGTTCCATCACCACCCTGCCATGTTGCAATGCTTCTACCGCGGTGAATAATTTCGCCGGTGCAGACGCATCGAATGCATGCAATGATAATAATGGAATCAGTTGCCCGAGGCAATCATAGTGCTGCGTTTCCGGAATGCGTTCAACCAGTGCGCGATCGACCAGTTTAATAACAAGGAACAGCGGCACGCTTTTACAAAAATCAACCCGGACGATGCCCACCCCGCGTACTTCCAGTAACCCGGCAATGGTTGGCGGTGCGGAGGCAATAACGCCTTCCTTCCCTGCTTTCAGCACAACCACATCATCCGAAACCAGCTCAGCGCCTTCATGCATCAGCCTCAAGGCTAAATCGGATTTCCCGCTGCCGGAAGGCCCAAGCAAAAGCACTCCCTTGCCATGTATGGCAATGCAGGTGCCTTCGTAATGGGAAGGTTGGCGCGGGCCCGGAAACAGGCTCACGAGGCTTTCTTAGAGCGTTTTTCTTTTTCCTGTACTTCCGGATCAACCCACGAAATATTGCCATCCGCACGGCGGTACACCACGTTGATGCGCCCATGCGACGAGTTGAAGAACAGCAGCGCCGGCAGGTCTTCCAGATCCATTTTCATGACGGCCGTACTGACCGACATGGTGAGGATATCAGTGGCCTTTTCGGCAATAATCACCGCGGAAGCATCTTCCTGATCCGCCGCATTGTCGTCTCCTGACAACACATATTTTTTGGCCTTCACCGGCATTTCTGCCATGTCCAAGCCTGTAATCTTTTCCTTGTGATGGTTGGTCAGGCGGCGCTTGTAGCGGCGCACCTGTTTCTCGATTTTATCCGCTGCCAAATCGAAGCAGGCGTAAATATCGCCAGCATCTGCGCGGCTTTTTATCGTAATACCCGAATGGGTGCCCAAATTGGCGGAAATATCGACCCTGAAATTATGGGATTCGCGGGAGACCACTGCATTCACCTGGCTGATACGATCCAGGTACTTGTTAATTCCGTTGGTAAGACGTTGATCAATGTGAGCGCGCAGGGATTCACCGACATCTACCCCTTTGCCAGAAACGGTAATGTTCATAGCTTTACCTATCTATTGTTGATTGAAACGAGTTTTTGAAATCTTCTGAGGAATCACAAATTAAGTATAACGCAAGCAGGGTAAAAAAGCCATATAAATCCAATATGACATGGTCGTCCCATAACGGGAAGTATTTGAAATAGTACTATTATACTTAATGCGAGGTCAGCAGGCTGAGCCAGCCCTGAGCGCCGCCCATGGCGAAATCAGGAGATTTTGCCGGAGGCAAATTAAAACTATATCTTGGGTAGTTTGATCCCCAGCGCCTTGGAGAGGTTTTCCTGCTCGCCGTAATAGGCAACGCGGCGGATGAATTTCGGCATGATGCCGGTCCATTTGAACTGGCCGACGATTTTACCACTGTCGTCTTCCTTCTCCGGCACAAACACGAACAGATCCTGCATCGTAATCAAATCGCCTTCCATGCCGACGATTTCCGTCACATACGTCAGGCGGCGATGCCCGTCACGCATACGGCTGATCTGGATGACCAGGTGCAATGCAGATGCGATCTGGTAGCGCACGGCTTTGGCCGGAATCTGCAGATTTGCCATCCCCACCATGTTTTCGACACGGCTCAGCGCATCACGCGGGTGGTTGGCGTGGACGGTCGTGAGTGAACCTTCATGGCCCGTATTCATGGCCTGTAACATGTCGAACGCTTCAGGCCCGCGTACTTCGCCGACGATAATGCGGTCAGGGCGCATACGCAGCGCATTCTTGACGAGATCGCGCATGGTGACTTCTTCGCTCGCTTCCACACCCGTGCTGAGCGGCTTGGTTTCCAGTCGCACTACGTGCGGCTGCTGCAGTTTTAATTCCGCCGCATCTTCAATCGTCACCACGCGTTCTGCATGATCAATATATTGCGAGACGGCATTCAGCAGCGTCGTTTTACCGGAACCCGTACCGCCGGAAATCAACACGTTCAACCGCGACTTGCCGACAATTTTCAGGAATTCCGCCAGCGGCTGCGACATGTTCTTCTGCTCGACCATCATATCGAGCGTGATCTGGCGCTTGGAGAACTTACGAATCGAGATGCTGGTACCATCCACCGCCAGCGGCGGCGCGATGATGTTGACGCGGCTGCCGTCCAGCAGGCGTGCATCCACCAGCGGTTTCTTGGCGCTCAGCTTGCGGCCCACCGCTTTCACAATCTTGTGCGCAACGTCGAGCACCGCCGATTCGTCCTTGAATACGATATCCGTCTTTTCGAGCATACCCATACGCTCGATATAGACCTCGTCCGGCCCGTTGATGAGTACGTCGTTGATGGAATCATCACGCAGGAGCGATTCGATCGGCCCCATATCCTTGAGCTGGTCGATCATCTGCTGTGCGGTCATCTGGATTTCGTCCGCCTCGTCGGTCGGCATCATCAGGCCGGTATACTTCTCCAGCCGGTTAAGCCGCGCGTCCAGCAGCCCGGTAATCCGTTCTATATCGGTTGCAAATCTGGTGACTACATCTTCGGGTGAAGACATCGCTAAAACCTTGGTTTTACGTAATTACACCCTCATTTAATACACGTATTGGTTAAATTTCTCTTAGTTCCCGACAATTGTCATCGAATTGTCATTTGTAGTTTTCTGCCGCCATGGATATGCGTTAAATAAAATTAACAGGCAGGTAATATGAAATTCGTAAACCTGAATCCCAATGATCCCGTCAAAATGACAGGCGAGCTTGTAAACGCCTTCATATATATTCGTGCTGATCTCAATTATTTTATAGGTGAGGATAAGGACGCAACTCTTGCTAATAAGCAATATGCATTAAGTTTCTTCAATGTCCTGTTTGCCTTGTCTGCTTATGGCGTCCAGAAAATACCCAGTGACTTGGAAACCGTAAAAATAGATCGCCGGCGAGTTCTTGAAATTATTCCGGCGATCCTGGAATCACTTGCTCCTGGCCCGGACAGCACACTCCCGGATGTAGAGGCAATTACTACAAAGCTAGCGGATATGGCAGAAACTATTCAGGATCATACCATAAAAGCAGCATTGAATTTTGTTTGTGAGGCATTTCAGGATACAGGCAAGCTGGATTCACTGGTTTCCTGCAAGAAACACATGGATCCAAGTGTATTTACGAGTTTACTTGAAGTGCTGGAAATTGCCACCGGCCCGGATAAACCGCGGACCTAACCCGTCCGCTTCTTCTCACGTCGGCGCTGGACGGAAGAAGGGATATGCATTCCTTCCCGGTATTTTGCTACCGTCCGCCGCGCGATATCCATCCCCTTCGCCTGCAGCATCTCCGCGATCGTATCATCCGACAGAATATCGTCCGGGCTTTCCCCATCAATCATTTCCTTGATGATATGGCGGATGGTTTCGCTGGAATAGCTCTCGCCGCCTGTCGCGCTTTCAATCGATGACGTAAAGAAATATTTCAGCTCAAAAATCCCCCGCGAGGTAGAAATATACTTGCTGGAAGTAACGCGGCTGATCGTGCTTTCATGCAGATTCACTTCCTTTGCGATATCCTTCAGCGTCAGCGGCCGGAGGTGGCGAATACCGTGGCGGAAGAAGCCTTCCTGCTGCTTTACCAGTTCTGTCGCCGTTGTCAGGATCGTCTGCGCGCGCTGGTCCAGCGCCTTCACCAGCCAATTCGCCGTTGCCAGCTGTTCCGACAGGTATTTCTTTTCCTGCTTGTTGCGCGCTTTGGTATTCAACAGCGAAAAATACTGCCGGTTTACCAACACGCGCGGCAGCGCATCGCTGTTCAGCTCGATTCTCCACTGTTCACCCTGCCGCCGCAGGAACACATCCGGGATTACCGGCTGCACCATCTCGCTGTTGAACCGGTTACCCGGTTTCGGGTTGAGCTGGCGGATTTCGGCAATCATCTGCCGTATGTCCTCCGCATCTACTCCGCAAAGCCGTGTCAGCGACGCAATATCGCCGCGCGCCACCAGATCCAGGTGCTGCAGCAGTGATTCCATCGCCGGATCCAGCCGATCCTTTTCCTTCAGCTGGATCGACAAACATTCCGCAAGGTTACGCGCACATACGCCCGGCGGATCACATTGTTGCAGCAATGCCAGCGTTTCCTCGATGAGCGCCATTTCGCAGCCCATCATATTTGCCAGCTCCTGCAGATCGCCTTTGATATAGCCTTCATCATCGACCATATCGATCAAATGCTGCCCGATGAATCGTTTCACCGGTTCCGTAACATCCACCTGCAACTGTTCTTCAAGGTGATCGCGCAGTGTCAGCTCACCTTCCAGCGTTTGCTCAATCCCTTCTTCATCTTCATCAAACGAACGGTTGCGGTTGGGATAAGTTACATCTGCGCCGGTATCCCAGCTTTGCTCACCGTCACCACTGTCCAGCGGAGTTTCATTTTCATATTCATCTTCGTTACGGGCGGTTTCGGGCTTTTCCATTTCCTCTTCAGCAGGCTCGGCTGCGTCCTCACCCTCTTCCTGCATCAGCAGCGGGTTGCGCTCCAGTTCCTGTTCGACATATTCCAGCAACTCAAGGGAGGATAACTGCAGCAGTTTGATCGATTGCTGCAGCTGGGCCGTCATGACGAGTGACTGGCCTTGCCTGAGCTCCAGTTTCGGTCCGACCGACATGGCTACAGCGTAAACTTGTCGCCGAGATAGACGCGCCGCACTTCCACGTCACTGACGATTTCTTCCGGCGTACCTTCCATCAGCACCATGCCGTCATGCATGATATAGGCGCGATCCACCACATCAAGCGTTGCCCGCACGTTATGGTCGGTAATCAGCACGCCAATGCCGCGATCCTTCAAATGCGAAATCAGGTCGCGCACTTCGCCAATCGCAATCGGGTCAATCCCTGCCAGCGGCTCATCCAGCAATATGAACGAAGGCCGCGAGGCCAGCGCCCGCGCAATTTCCACACGGCGGCGTTCACCACCGGATAATGCAATCGCCGGCGCATGGCGCAGATGCGTAATCGAAAACTCCGCCAGCAACTCATCCAGCATGATGCTGCGTTCCGCCGCTACCGGCTCCGCTACCTCCAGCACCGCCATGATATTCTGCTCCACCGTCAGCCCCCTGAAAATGGACGCTTCCTGCGGCAGGTAGCCGATTCCCAGCCGCGCGCGGCGATACATCGGCAGCGGCGTAATGTCCGTCCCATCCAGCAGGATCCATCCATAATCCGGGCGGATCAGGCCGGTGAGAATATAAAAACATGTTGTTTTACCGGCACCGTTCGGCCCCAGCAAACCTACGGCTTCACCGCGTTGCACGGAAAGGCTGACATTGCGCACAACTGGGCGGCGCGCAAAACTCTTGCCGATATTATTGACCTCAAGCCCTTTGTTCTGGATGACCAGCCGCGGGACATTGCTATCCGTACCTTCACCGGCGGCGAATTGTGGTGGTTGTTGTTTTGATAAAAAAGGAATCCAGTTCACGAACACCTACTGCGAAGCATTCTTAGGAACGAATAGCCCACGCACGCGGCCGCCAGATGTCGGCTCACCCTCGACGATGCCACCCGCACCCCCACCCGTCAGCAGGCTTTTGCCGGAAGCGAGGTTATACACAAGGTGGTTGCCTTTCAGCACGTTCTGCCCGCGTGTCAGCAATACATCACCGCTCAAATCGATTTGTTTGGAATCGACATTGTACACACCCTTGGATCCCTTGGCGGATTCTTCCGCCGTCGCCAGGAACACATCCCCATCCACGAGGATCTTGGAAATGGCATTGCCTTCCTTGTTCTGTGATCCTGAATCCCGGTAAAACACCGTCATTGTATCCGCCTTCAAATTAATCTGCCCCTGCTTTGCCACGACATTGCCCTTGAATACTGCCTGCTTGTCCTTCTGCAGCACTTCCAGACTATCTGCCGTGATCTCAATCGGCTTGTTTGAATCCATTTTTGTGATGTCCTGCGCCTGCGCGACATTCGCAGCCAACGCCAGAACCAGCAAAATCCCTATCACTCCCCGCATTATTTTTTCCCGTGTGTATAGACCGTCATATGTACCGGCCCCGTAAAATAGATGGATTCGCCTTTATTCTCAATGGTAAATCCACTTGCCTGTAAATTCCCGACCGGCCCCTGCCCCTGCACCGGGGTTTTGCTGACGGCTGAACCCTTGCCGATATCGACAAAGACTTCTTCCGTGCGCATCTCATACCCGCTGTCGTAAAACACGCTGATATTGCCGTTCAGCTGCAGCGTCTTCTTACTCATATCAACAATTCCTTTATCAGCCATTAACGCCAGCCATTTGGTGTCTTTCAGCGTGATATCCGCTTTCGGCCTGTTCATCGTAACAATGTTCATGTCCTGCTGTGTGGCCGTATCCGCCGTAATCGTATAGGCCTGTCCCTGCGCATCTGCTCCCTCGAACCGTGGGTTTACCAGTTGCGGTGATGTCAGGCTTTCCCCACTTTCCATCCCGGAAAATACGATACGTATCCCATTTTCATCCGTATGCAGCAGCGGCATTCCCACCACCGTTGCAATCAACCCCAGAGACACCAGCCCCAGCATGATTTTTGTAAAACCCACAATACGCGTATATCGCTTCACCGATCGCAGCAGCGATCCGATTTCACGATGAGTCCAGTGTGTGATGAGTGAGGTTTTCATATTCTCAATATACCAATATGCGAGGCAAGCAGGCCGAGCGAGCCTTCAGCGCCGTCCCATGTGAGCGACAGCATGTCGCGCAACGGGGACAATTAAAAAACTACATCACCCCAGCCCTGAGGCAATCATGTACATGCAGGATTCCAATCGGCTTATTATCTTCCACGACAAAGAGGCTGGTGATCGATTTTCCGTTCATCACTGCCAGCGCTTCTGCCGCGAGCGCACCGGGTCGGATGGTAATGGGATTGCGCGTCATCACATCCTTCGCAACCATCTTTACCAGATCAGAGGACATATGCCGGCGAAGGTCACCGTCCGTAATCACCCCGGCCATCAGCCCATTGTTATCCGTAATTGCGGCACAGCCAAAACTCTTCGCCGTCATGATCAGCAATACGTCAGACATGATATCCGTTTCTTTTGCCAGCGGCAGCTGCTTGCCCTTATGCATCAGATCTTCCACACGGATGAACGCTTTGCCCAGCTTGCCGCCCGGGTGATACACATTGAAATCTTCCGGCGTGAATCCCTTGCGCTCCAGTAACGCCATCGCCAGCGCGTCGCCAAACGCGAGCATCATGGTGGTCGAAGTCGTCGGCGCACCTGTTGGCGACGCTTCCGGGATTTCCGGCAACGCAATGCCGATATCCGCCGCATCGAGCAGCATCGAATTCGCGCGCCGGGCAACACCAATCAGCGGGATGGAAAACCGCCTTGCATAGCCAATCAAATCTTTCAGTTCTGCTGTTTCACCCGAGTTGGAAAGCGCCAGTACCGCGTCTTCCCCGCCAATCATTCCCAGATCGCCATGGCTGGCCTCGCTAGGATGCACAAAATAAGAAGGAGTACCCGTAGAAGCGAAGGTAGCCGCCATTTTCCGCGCAATATGGCCGCTTTTGCCCATACCGCTGACAATCAGCCTGCCTTTCAATCCAGCAACTAAATCAACGACGGCAACAAATTTCTCATCTAAAGCATTAGAAAGTGCTTGCAATCCCTTGATTTCCAAGTCAAGTACGTGCTTAGCACAGTTAATATCTGCCACGGATTTAGACGTTTTCATGCCCATGTCATACCAGAAGCCACCGATTTGTAAAAACCAATTCACCATGGCCAAGCCGTGGCGACCGATGCACGATGACGCCCAGACGTTTAATATCTTCCTGCATATGATGGAACGCGACAGGGAAGCGTGCGAGCTGGTTAAAAATGATTTCCTCAGCCGCAACACCGTCTACAAGCACGATCGCTTGGTGGCGCGCTACGGATCACTGGAAAACCAATACGCCGAATACCAGCGTACGGGCGTAATGAATATCAACACCATCGTCGCCGATCTGGATCAGTTGCTTACTGATATGGGCAAAAAAATGCCCTGGGATACACTACGCACGGAAGTGCATGATGATGCAGTCACCCTGAATGTTTTCCTGCGCCTCATGGAAGAGGAAAAAGACGCTATCACCTGTGTCACTGGCAGTTTCATGCCAAAGCTCGGTGGCGTAAGCACTCGCACTGTTCTATTCGGGGATATCGATAAACAATATGAAGATTACAAAAAAGACGGATCAGTGGATATGAACCGGCTTGGCAAAAACCTGCGCACCTTGCGTGCCCATATAGTTGATTGTGTGGATACGAGGCCGGCAAAACAAAACCCGATGGTCCGCCACTCTATTGATTACCTGCTGGGAAAACTGAACCAGCTCCCCGGCATAACAGCAGAAACCCCCGAAATACTAAGGGCGATTTAAACGCGCCTAGTGTGCGAAAATATCTTCTTCCGCCCAGCCGGCCAGATCAAGCACCGCGCGCGCCGGCAGGAAGTTGAAGCAGGCCTGCGCGAGATCCACCCGGCCTTCACGCACCAGCATCTCATCAAGTTTTTCTTTCAGCTTATGCAGGTAGAGCACATCCGCCGCCGCATAATCAATCTGCTCCTGCGAAAGCTTTTCCGCACCCCAGTCTGAAGACTGCTGCTGTTTGGAAATATCAACGTTCAACAGTTCCTTGCACAAATCCTTGAATCCATGCCTGTCCGTATAGGTCCGCACCAGCTTGGACGCCGTGCGCGTACAATAAATCGGCTGCGTCAGCACATTCAGGTAAAGCCGCATAATTGACAGGTCAAACCGCGCAAAATGGAAAATCTTCAATACGGAAGTATCAGTCAGCAGCTTGATCAGGTTCGGCGCTTCATACTGCCCCTTGGCAAACTGCACCAGATGCGCGTCGCCATTCCCGTCCGAAAGCTGCACAACACATAACCGGTCGCGCTTATTGTTAAGCCCCATCGCTTCCGTATCCACGGCAACGGATTTTCCGAATTTCAAATTTGCGGGAATATCGCCTTTGTGCAGATGATTGGTAATAACGGCCTCCTGTAATTAGGCTGCCATGCTTATCAGCTTTCCGGCAACCAGTAAATATGCCGTTTTAAGCTTAATTTTTTGCTACTGGGGAATAATATTCAGTAAAATCAGGTGTTTCTAATCGTCATCGCCCGATCCGGAATCCATGCCACCGGAATCATCTTCGCTTGTGCCCGCCAGTTCCCCCGTATCTTCGCTGTAAGGAGGATTGTTATTGGGGTCTGTTTCGGGGCTTGTTGTGTAGGCGGGTGGCGTTGCCCAGCCGGAACTGTAACTGCTGGATGACGGGCCGGAGGAACTGCTGCCGGAATCAGAACTACTCGAGGATCCGTCAGCGGCAACAGAGACAGTGGAAAATGACACCACGCTTGCTGCCGTTGCCAGTACGATGAGTCTTTTTAAAAACATAAAATTCCTTTTTGATAAGCGTAAAACCTATCAAATCGGATATTTTTTCTGCATCGGGTTATAGGTGTCCGGATGTAAATTCTTTAAAAACATCAGGAGATCACTTATCGGTATAACGATACTGGTGATCGCCAGTCTCCGGATGAGACAATCTGATTCTACGAGAGTGGTGCCCAGGAAAGGACTCGAACCTTCACGCCATTGCTGGCACTAGCACCTGAAGCTAGCGCGTCTACCAATTCCACCACCTGGGCCCAAGGGAGGAGTATGGGTTATATAGAATAATCCCCCGATGTCAAATAAGCCGTTTATATAAAAAAGGCCGGAAGGCCCCTGTCCAAAAAGGGCAGAAATTAACCAATTTTCCCACTTAAAACCGTTGAGTTTTGGGGCCAGTTTGTTCATAGTATCTGTTTGCTTTCAAAGGGAGGGGTATGCAGTCCCAGCGTATAATAACACTGGTGGGTGGAACGGGCTTTGTCGGGCGCTATGTGGTAAAGCGGCTGGCCAGGGCGGGGTATCTGGTTCGCGTGATTTCACGCAATCCGGACAAGGCCCTGCACCTGAAAACCGCCGGCACCCCTGCGCAAATTGTCCTCACCTACGGAGACCTCTCCAAGCCTGAAACGCTGGAAGGCAAGCTGACCGGCTCTTATGCCGTGGTCAACCTCGTGGGCATAATGTTTGAATCCGGCCGCCAGAATTTTGCAACCATTCACGCCCAGGGCGCAGAAAAACTCGCAAAACTGGCCAAGGCCGCTGGTGCGGAAGCATTCATCCACCTCTCAGCCATCGGTGTCGACCGCGCGATGAAATCCAAATACGCCCGCACGAAAGCGACCGGCGAACAGGCCGTGCTGGCCGCCTTCCCCGGTGCTACCATCCTGCGCCCCGGCATTATCTTCGGTCCCGAAGACGGTTTTTATAACAAATTTGCCGCCATGGCGGTATTTTCGCCTTTCCTCCCGCTGATCGGCGGAGGCAAGACGCGTTTCCAGCCTGTGTATGTGGGCGATGTAGCTCAGGCTATCTTTGAAACCATCGAGGATGAATCCGTCCGCGGTAAAATCTACGAACTCGGTGGCCCGTCAGTGTATACATTTCGCGAAATCCTGGAAAATATCCTGGCGATCATTGATCGCAAGCGTTTGCTATTGCCGGTGCCCTTTGGTCTGGCGAGCCTGTTGGGGTTTTTCACGGAACTGCTTCCAAACCCGCCCCTGACGCGTGATCAGGTGCGCCTCCTGGAAGTCGATAACGTGGTGGGCGAAGAAGCCAAAACCCTTGCCGATCTCGGTGTCTCACCGACCGGCGCTGAAATTGTTGTACCCGAATATCTCTCCCGTTTCCGCAAACCTGTACATAACCCGAGTGTCGCATGAGCAAATTGCTGACATTCGTAGACACGGATCAGCGTTATCCGGAGATTCGCGATGCGGCGAAACGTAAGCGCGACTATCTGGAAATCTACGGCCATTTTGATCCGAAAACTGCTGCCATCCAGGCCTCGCGCTGTTCACAATGTGGCATCCCATTCTGCCAGGTACACTGCCCCGTCCAGAATAATATCCCTGACTGGCTGAAACTGACCGCCGAAGGCCGTCTGGAAGAAGCCTACGCCACCTCCGCTGCTACTAACAACTTCCCGGAAATCTGCGGCCGCATCTGCCCGCAGGATCGCTTATGTGAAGGCAATTGCGTCATCGAAAAAGGCTTTGATTCGGTCACTATCGGCTCAATTGAAAAATATATCACCGAAACGGCGTTCAAAAACGAATGGGTAAAACCTTTTGCTCCTTCACGTGAAAACGGCCTCTCTGTTGCCATCATCGGCGCCGGCCCCGGTGGCCTTGCTGCAGCAGAACAACTCCGCCGCAAAGGCTACGAAGTACATGTATATGATCGCTACGATCGCGTCGGCGGCCTGATGATTTACGGCATTCCGAATTTCAAGCTTGAAAAGGAAGTCGTCGAACGTCGCCGCAAACTGTTTGAAGAAAGCGGTGTGCAGTTCCACATGGAATGCGACATCGGCACTGACGTTACCTTCGAAGAACTCCGCGGCCGCCACGATGCGGTGCTGATCGCCACCGGCGTATACAAGGCACGGGAAATTGAAATCCCCAACGCATCCCTGGAAAATATCATTCCCGCCCTCTCCTATCTCGTCGCCAGCAACCGCAAAGGCCTCGGCGACAAGGTCAAAAATTTCGAGGCAATGGATGCAAGCGGCAAACACGTCGTCGTCATTGGCGGCGGTGACACAGCAATGGACTGCGTACGCACCGCCGTTCGCCAGGGTGCGAAAAAAGTCATCTGCCTCTACCGCCGCGACCGCGCCAACATGCCCGGCTCCATGCGCGAGGTGAAAAACGCCGAAGAGGAAGGCGTGGAATTCATGTGGTTATCCGCGCCGAAGGCCTTCACCGGCAATGGCAGCGTCGACAAGGTCATGGCCTATAAAATGCGCCTGGGTACAGCAGACGCTTCCGGCCGCCAGATGCCCATTCCTATCGAAAATTCGCAATTCACGCTAAAAGCCGATCTCGTCATCAAGGCCCTTGGTTTTGATCCGGAAGATTTACCGCTGGCGTTCAACCAACCCCAGCTGCGTGTCAGCCATAACGGTGTTCTAATCGTGGACAGCAACCTGATGACCACCATGGATGGAGTGTTTGCCGCCGGTGACATCGTGCGCGGTGCTTCTCTCGTTGTTTGGGCGATTCGCGACGGGCGCGACGCAGCGGAAAATATTCACCGCTACCTCCACCAGAAAATGTCGAGGGCGGCATGAGCAACTGGTACGAACGGGCAGCAGACCTCGCAGAACGTGGTCTCTACGATCCCAAAAACGAACATGATGCGTGCGGTGTCGGCCTTATTGCCGCCATCGACGGAAAACCGCGCCGTGAAATTGTGGAAGCCGGTATCAATGCACTAAAAGCCCTCTATCACCGCGGCGCGGTGGATGTGGACGGCAAAACCGGCGACGGCGCGGGCATCAGCGTACAAATCCCTCAAGCCTTCTTTACCGCGCATCTCGAGCGTATCGGCAAAGAGAAACTAAACGGCCGCCTTGCCATCGGCATGATGTTCCTGCCCAAGAAAAATTTCAAGGCGCAGGAAGATTGCCGCGCCATCGTCGAGCAGGAAATATTGCGTTTCGGCTACAGTATTTATGGCTGGCGACAGGTTCCGGTGAACTCCACCATCATTGGCGAAATCGCCAACGATTCCCGCCCCGAAATCGAACAGATTCTGATTGCCGGGAAAGAAGCCCAGTCCGAAGAACAATTCGAACTCGATCTCTTCATTATCCGCCGCCGCATTGAAAACGCCGTGCGTGCCCGTTCCATCAACGATTTTTACATCTGCTCGCTCTCCAACCGTAACGTGATTTACAAAGGCCTGTTCAAAGCCGAGCAGCTCACCGAATTCTACCCTGATCTGCAGGATGCGCGGTTTATCTCCAGCTACGCCGTCTTCCACCAGCGCTTCTCCACCAACACCGCGCCTGCATGGCATTTAGCGCAGCCTTTCCGCATCCTCGCCCATAACGGCGAAATCAACACCCTCAAAGGCAACATCAACTTCATGCGCAGCCACGAAGCGACGATGTACAGCCCGAAATTCGCCGGTTATGAAGACGATCTGCGTCCCGTCATCCCTGATAACCTCTCTGACACCGGCGCATTGGATGCCGTAATAGAAACCCTCATTCGCGCGGGCCACCCGGTTCCGCTCGCAAAACTCATCCTGATTCCGCCCGCTTGGACGATGGCGCATGATGTCCCGCAACCACACAAGGAATTGTTCGGCTGCTGCAATACCACCTCCGAACCGTGGGACGGTCCGGCCGCCATCGCCGCGACGGATGGCAAATGGGTCGTCGCGGGTATGGACCGGAACGGCCTCCGCCCCATGCGCTATACCATCACGCGCGACGGGTTGTTGATGGTGGCTTCAGAAAGCGGGATGGTACCCGTCAATGAAACGAATATTGCTGAAAAAGGCCGCCTCGGCCCGGGCGATATCCTCGGCATCAATCTGGAAGAGGGCAAACTCTATAAGGATCGCGAGCTGAAGGATCACCTTGCTGCGAGCGCTCCCTACAGCGAATGGATCAAAAATTCTACTACGCTGGAGACCGTACTCGGCCCGATGCCGACCCCACTTCCGTCCCTGCCGGAAAAGGAACTGCGCCGCAAACAGCTTTCCGTCGGCCGCACCAACGAAGAGCTGGAATTGCTGCTGCACCCCATGGCTGAGACTGGGAAAGAACCCGTCGGCTCAATGGGCGATGATACGCCGCTGGCGATCCTCTCCAACAAATACCGTGGTTTCCACCATTTCTTCCGCCAGAATTTCAGCCAGGTGACCAATCCGCCGATCGACTCCCTGCGTGAACGCCGTGTCATGAGTCTGTTCACCCGCTTCGGTAATGACGGCAATTTCCTGACGCTGGACAACTCGCACGGTGAAACCCTGCTGCTCAGTTCACCTATTCTGCTGAATTATGAACTGCAGACGCTGCGAATGCATTTCGAAGACAAAATCACTGTCATCGATGCATTATTTAAAGTCAGCGGCGAACCCAACGCGCTGCGCAAAGGGTTGGATCGTATCATCCGGCGCGCCGAAGAAGCCGTACATGCTGGCCGTCCTTATATTATTCTCACCGATGAAAATACCGACGCGGAAAATGCCGCCATCCCAATGATCCTTGCCGCCGGCGCCGTCCACACCCATCTGGTCAAAAAGAAACTCCGCAAGGGCGCCTCCATCATTGTCCGTTCTGCGGAATGCCTCGATGTGCATAATTTCGCCGTGCTGATTGGCGTAGGTGCAACGGTGGTAAATGCATACCTGACCGAAGAATCCATCATCCACCGCTACCAGAAAGGCATTTTCGAAAACGCCAAGCTGGATACACTCCTGCAGAATTATAAGGAAGCTTCCGGCCAGGGCCTGCTCAAAATCATGTCGAAAATGGGTATCTCCGTCGTCAGCTCCTACCGCGGTGGCTGTAATTTTGAAGCCATCGGCCTGTCCCGCTCGCTCGCAGCAGAATTCTTCCCCGGCCTGCCCTCCCGCATCTCCGGCATAGGCCTAGAAGGTATTGAAAACCGTGTACTCGAATTACATGCCCACGCTTACGGCAATGAGGATGCGGAACCTTTGCCCACGGGCGGCTTCTACCGCTTCCGCGCCCGTGAGGAATTGCATGGCATGGAAGGCGAGTTGATTCACATGCTGCAATCCGCCGTCGGTAAAGGCGCCTATGCGCTGTACAAAAAATACAGCGAAAAAACCAACGCGCTGCCGCCGATCAATTTACGCGATCTGCTGGCGTTTGATTCGCCCTACACGCCCGTCGATCTTGATCAGGTCGAATCCATCACCGAAATCCGCAAACGTTTCATCGCTCCTGCCATGTCGCTCGGCGCGCTGAGCAAGGAAGCGCATGAAACATTATCCATTGCCATGAACCGTATGGGCGCCGCTTCCAATTCCGGCGAAGGCGGTGAAGATGTCATCCGTTATGAACCTTATGCGAATGGCGACAATGCCAATTCCACCATCAAACAGGTGGCATCCGCCCGCTTCGGCGTGACCATGCATTACCTTGGTAGCGCGCACGAACTGCAGATTAAAGTCGCCCAAGGCGCAAAGCCGGGCGAAGGCGGCCAATTGCCCGGCTTCAAGGTGACCGAGGAAATCGCCCATCTGCGCCATGCGACGCCCGGCGTGATGCTGATTTCGCCGCCGCCGCACCACGATATTTATTCCATCGAAGATCTGGCGCAGTTGATTTACGACCTGAAACAGGCAAACCCGGAGGCTATTGTCTCCGTCAAACTCGTCGCGCAATCCGGCATCGGCACCATCGCCAGCGGCGTTGCCAAGGCCATGGCCGATAAAATAGTCATCGCCGGCCATTCCGGCGGCACCGGCGCATCGCCCTATTCTTCTATTAAACACGCGGGCATCCCGTGGGAAATGGGCCTGTCCGAAGCCAACCAGGTGCTCACGCTCAATCGCATGCGCCACCGCGTCAAACTCCAGACGGATGGCGGCATCAAAACAGGGCGCGATGTAGTCATCGCCGCCATGCTCGGTGCGGAAGAATTCGCTGTCGGCACCGCATCGCTTGTCGCCATGGGTTGCATCCTGGTCCGTCAGTGCCACAGCAATACCTGCCCCGTCGGCATCTGCACGCAGGATCCAAAGCTGCGCGAAAAATTTGACGGCTCGGTGGAAAAAGTCATCAATCTCTTCAGCTTCATCGCCGAGGACATCCGTGAAATCCTCGCCTCGCTTGGGTTCAAAAAACTGGAAGATATTATTGGCCGCTCCGACCTGCTGACGCAGGTCAACCGCGGTGGACATGATCTCGTTGATCTCGATCTCAACCCGCTCCTCGCCCAGGCGGATCCGGGCCTGCATGCACGCTTCTGCACGCTCAAGGGTCGTAATGAAGTACCGGATACGCTTGATGCGCAAATGATCAAGGACGCGCATCATGCGCTCGATCAAGGTGAAAAAATCCAGTTGGCCTACACCATCCGTAATACGCAGCGCGCTATCGGTACGCGCCTCAGCTCCACCATTCAACGCCGGTTTGATACCTCCATCCTGCAACCCGATCACATCACATTGCGCCTGCGCGGCACCGCTGGCCAGTCACTGGGCGCATTTGCAGTACGCGGATTGAAAATCGAAGTGTATGGCGACGCAAATGACTATGTCGGCAAAGGCCTGTCAGGTGGCATCATTACATTGCGCCCACGACCATCCAGCCCGCTGGTGCCACACGAAAACACTATCATCGGCAACACCGTGCTCTACGGCGCAACCGAAGGAAAACTATTCGCCTCCGGCCAGGCGGGCGAGCGGTTTGCCGTCCGCAATTCCGGCGCGCTTTCTGTGATTGAAGGCTGCGGCTCCAACGGCTGCGAATATATGACCGGCGGTGTCGTCGCTATCCTCGGCCGTACGGGAGATAATTTCGCTGCTGGCATGACCGGCGGCATGGCATTCGTCTACGATCCGGAAAATAGTTTCGAATCGCGCCTTAACAGGGAAACCGTTATACACCAGCGCATCGAAAGCGAGCATTGGGAGCTGGTCTTGAAACAGCTGTTGATCGAACATGTAACGGAAACATCCTCACCGCGCGGCGAAACGATCCTCGCAGGGTGGGAATGGGAGCTGCCGAAATTCTGGCAGATCTGTCCGAAGGAAATGATCAGCCGCCTGCAACATCCGCTGTCTGATACTGCAGCCAGGAAAAAACGGGCTTAAAACCATGCCACGCGTCCTTTACCATACCCCACTCTCGCCCTTCTGCCGTAAGATGCGCATCTGCCTCAGGGAAAAGGAGTTGGATTTCGATCTGGTGGATGAAAATATATGGGAAGGCCGCCAGCCCGGCACCAACCCCATCAATGAATTACCTATCCTTGTTGAGGAAAACGGCGCCGCCATTTCCGGGGATTACGCAATCAGCGAATATCTGGAGGAAACCTGCCCCGAACGCCCGCTGATTGGCAAAACCTCCGCCGAGCGCGCTGAAGTGCGCCGTCTGGTGGACTGGTTCGATACCAAGTTTTATTTCGAAGTGACGCATAAGATTGTCTACGAAAAAATCTTCAAAAAGCTTTTGCAGTATGGTGAGCCGAATTCGCAGGCCATTCGCCTCGGCAAACGCAACATCATTTTCCATCTGGAATATATCGCCCATCTCTGCGAACAGCGTAACTGGCTGGCCGGGCCTGCCATGACCATGGCGGACATTGCCGCTGCGGCGCAACTCTCCGCGCTGGATTATGTCGGAGACGTGCCGTGGGAATACCACCCTACCGTCTGCGAATGGTATGCGCTAATCAAATCACGCCCCTCATTCCGCTCCATCCTGTCCGATCGCGTCACCGGCTTCAAACCGCCGGTCCATTATGAAGACCCCGATTTCTATTAAGTACGAAATTCGTCAACTGACACTGAACCACGGTTTTGATGCCGTTGGGTTTGCTGCACCACTGTTACCTGAAAAAGCCCGCGAGGGGTTACAGGAATTCCTCACCCACAACCATCACGGCGACATGTGGTGGATGGAGCGCGAACAGCGCGCCGATCCCAAAGCCATCTGGCTGGAAGCAAAAACCATCATCATCCTCGGCCAGAATTACGGGCCGGATCACGATCCCATGCGTGATTTGCAGAAGAAAAATAACGGCGTCATCTCCGTTTACGCGCAGGGCAAGGATTACCATGACATCATTAAGAAAAAACTGAAGGCCCTCGCGCGCGATCTGCAATCGCAATTTGGTGGCGACTTTAAAGTATTCACCGATACCGCACCCATCATGGAAAAACCATTGGCCGAACAGGCCGGCCTTGGCTGGCAGGGAAAGCATACCTGCATTGTTTCGCGTGAATTTGGATCGTGGCTTTTCCTAGGCGAAATCTTCACTACCATCGAGATCGAACCGGATAGCTCGGAGCAAAACCATTGCGGCAGCTGTTCCCGCTGTATTGATATCTGCCCTACGCATGCATTCACTGATTGCGGAAAGTTGGATGCACGCAAATGCATTTCCTACCTGACCATTGAACATAAAGGGCATATCGCCGAAGAATTCCGCGCGCCTATGGGTAACCGCATCTATGGCTGCGATGACTGCCTTGCCGTCTGCCCATGGAATAAATTTGCCGAAACTGCTCGTGAAATCGCCTATCACTCCACAAATGCCGCAGCCAACCCGTCCCTTGCAGAATTAGTGCAACTGGATGATGTAACATTCCGCGCACGTTTTTCCGGATCACCCATCAAACGTATTGGTCGCGATCGCTTTATTCGCAACGTGCTTATCGCTATGGGGAACAGTGGCGATGAATCCCATATTTCCCTCATCATACCGCTGCTGGCGGACGCATCGGAACTGGTGCGCGCCATGGCCGTCTGGGCATTGCAACAACTTTCTCCCGCCACGCTGGCTGCACAACGCCTTGATTTTTTATCGCGCGAGAAGGATGATACGGTAATCGAAGAATGGAATAGAGGAATGACCCATGGCTGAAATCATTATGTATACCACCCCTGTCTGCCCGTATTGTGTGCGTGCCAAAGCATTGCTGAAACAAAAGGGCGTCGCCGTAACGAAGGAAATTGACGTATCGGTATCCGAAGCGGCGCGTGAAGAAATGATGCATAAGGCCGGTGGGAAACGCACCGTCCCGCAGATTTTCATCAACGGCACGCATGTCGGCGGATCGGACGATCTCCATGCCCTCGATAGGGCCGGAAAACTTAACGAACTCCTAGGTATTTAAGGGAATATTAATAGTTTTCTAATATACTGGTAACTTATTATCCCTATGAAGGATAATAAGAAATTTCATCTGTATGGCCCCATGAAAAACGCCCGCGGCTTTACCCTTGTCGAAATGTCAATTGTGCTGGTTGTGGTTGCCTTGCTGGTAGGTGCAATTGTTGGAGGGCGCAGCCTCGTAAGTAATGCACACCTGCGCAGCATTACTACGGATGTTAGTGACTACATCGGGGCTGCCAAAAGTTTCCAGGATAAATATAATTATCTTCCCGGCGACATCCCGAACGCTACCACTTACTGGTCCGGCACCGGTGATGGTAATGGGAACAGCCAGGTAGCGACGGGAGAAACCTTGCGCTTCTGGCAACACCTTTCATTAAGTGGATTTGCAAGCGGGAATTTTTCAGGGGTTGCAGGTGGCGGTGGCGCCACACATCATGTTATCGGAACCAACGCACCGATCTCAAAAATGGCGGGCGGCGGTTTTTCTTTCTATTACCTAGGAACCACTTCAGGCCACGCGGATTTCTATGACGGCAATTTTGGGCATATTTTCCAGTTTGGCGCAGGTACTGCCACCACATATACGCAAGGCCCCCTCCTTACCGCTGATGATGCTCATGCTATAGATATTAAAATCGATGATGGTCTGCCGTCTTATGGCAGCGTCCAGGCGTTCAAATCAACCTCAACGGTAACGCCCCTCTGCACTACCACAGCTGCCAGTACTACTGCTGCCTACGTGACCGGCGCCACCACACAATTATGCAACCTCGTTTTCATGTCGGGGTTGTAATGAAGGAAAGCAGCAAAGCATTCACCCTGATCGAGCTCTCAATAGTGATTACCATTATTGCTTTGCTGGCAGGCGCGATTATTGGTGGTCAAGCAGTAGTACGTGCAGCGCAATTACGCAGCGTTACAAAAGACGTGAACCTTTATATAAACGCTTCGAAAGCCTTCCGTGATAAATATGGCTATCTTCCCGGCGACATGCCCAATGCCACCAGTTTCTGGGGGAAAGACACCGTCAACTGCAATGCCGATCCGCAGGCAGCAGGTACGCCGGGAACCTGTAATGGCGACGGTGATAATTATGTCAGGGGTACCGGCGCGGGAAATCCCCCGGAATCATTTCGATTGTGGCAGCATATGGCGTTAAGTGGACTTATTCCCGGAAGTTTTTCAGGTGTTGCCGGCGGCGGCGGTGTTGATCAACACGTGATCGGAACAAATGCACCTGCATCAAAAGTCCAAGGGGCGGGCTTTTCATTTTATTATGCCGGAACGTTCTCCGGTAACGCGAATTTCTATGACGGGATATTTGGTCATATATTAATGTTCGGCGCGGGGACGGCTACCAGCTACACGCAAGGCCCTATTATCTCACAGGGTGATGCACTTTCCATAGATCTCAAAATGGATGATGGGTTGCCCGGCATGGGTGCCGTGCAGGCGTTTAAATCCTCATCTGCAATAACACCCAACTGTACCACCACTGCAGTGAACAGCACAGCTGCCTACAATAATGCTGCCGCCTCCAAGGATACACCTCTCTGTAACCTTATTTTTATTACAGGGTTCTGATGAAAAATTACCGCCACGCTTTCAGCTTGATTGAACTTTCCATAGTCATTGTCGTCATCGGCATGCTGGTAGGCTTGATCATGGGCACGCGTGAGCTGATTAAAAATGCCGAGCTTAACAGCATAGGTGCGGATACCGCCAAATATATCGGCGCTACCAAGACCTTCCGCGATAAATACTTGGCCCTGCCGGGTGATATGCTCAATGCCACAACCGTCTGGGGTGCCGCCCATGCCACACCCGCCACCTGCAAAACCACCGTCGGCACCGGTACCCAGACGTGCAATGGCACCGGTGACGACCGCATCAATTATCCCGCCGCCGGCTGCCCTGATTGCTATGAAATGTATCGTTTCTGGCAGCAATTGCAGAATGCGGGTCTGATAGAAGGCAAATTTACCGGCGTCCAAGGAGCGGGAGGGGTATGGGATCACACAATCGGCGCAAATTGCCCTGCTTCCAAGGTAACGGGTGGTGCTTATACTGTTTTATATGAAGGAACTACCGGCGCCGCTAACGCGAATTATTTTCCTTATAATCACAGCAATATTATCCTTTTCGGGGCAAAGGTTCCTAACGATATCGTGTGGAATCCCATTATTACGGCAACCGATGCGCAAAGCATTGACACCAAGCTGGATGATGGATTACCCGCTACTGGAAATATCCAGGCATTTAAGAACAGCTCCACAGTAACACCGGGCTGCACTACTACGGATGTCGCCACCACCTCTGTTTATAACGTGTCTGTCACGGGCCGTCTATGTAACCTCGTCATCCTTACAGGATTCTGAGCTGACGGACCAATCCGCACCGGGAAAAATCAGCTGCAATCCTAATATTTCCCCCTCACTCACCCGCACCTGCATCCACCCGTCATGAATATGCATTACTGCCTGCAGGAAGCGCATATTACTGCTGTTGATATCAATAAATCCATGCAGATAGCTCTTGAGGAAATCCTTCGGGTTACGCAATGGAAACTCCTGGACCTGCCCCGTCACATGCTCGAGTGCCACCATATCATCAAATGCCATCACCAGCCGTTGCTGGCCATCCAATGAGATCGAAAGCCGGAATGCCCCGCTGACCGGCCGGTGCGAAATTGCATCCTGGATCAGGCTGATAATCGCACGTGACAGCAATGCACGATCACCCTTCAATGTGGGAAGGTCAGGATCAATCTGCTGTATCAGCTTTACCCCTGCCCCCATTTCACCCTTCACCGCCTGCAAACATTCCCAGATCATTCCTTCCATATCTATATCCTGCGCTACAGGCCGGTGATGGTTTGCCAGCAGTGAGGCCGTATCCAGGCAATTATTGACGAGCGAAAGCAGCGTATGCCCTGCACGGTTGATGGTTGAAACAAAATCCTTGTATTTATCATTGACGATGGGGCCGAGCGCTTCCTTGTTCATCATATCTGAGAATCCCACAATCGCAGTAATCGGCGAATGCAGTTCATGCATCAGCATCTGCAGCAGCTGACCGCGCATGGAATCTAGCTCACTGGTAATAAAATGCTTCAGCCCGTGGATTCTATGGAGTTTCGCGTCAATGCTTGCATGCAGCAGATCAAAATCCACCGGCTTGAGCAGGTAATCATCCGCCCCCAGCACCCGTCCCTGCATCAGATCCTTTTTCTGTCCGAACGCTGTCAGGAAAATAACGGGTATGCCTGCCTTTTCCGGGTAGCGGTTCCTGAATTCAGTCAACATCTCCAACCCTGACATCACCGGCATGCCGATATCACTCACCACAAGGTCGAAGGGATTCCTGGCAAGGGCATCGAGACCCTGACGGCCATTCTCCGCCTGCGTCACCTCATGCCCTTCCTCCTTCAGGAAATCTACAATACTGTCGCGGAAATCTGGCTCGTCTTCAATGCACAGGATTTTTGCCATACGCATGCTCCGTCAAAGATAGGGAAATACAAAATGTCGATCCATGCCCCAGTGTGCTTTGCACTGTCAGCTGCCCCCCATGCATCTCTGTCAGCATGCGTGCAATATATAACCCGATACCTGTACCGGGCGTACCGGTCGTATTGCTGGCGCGGACAAACTTATCAAACAATTTTGGCAAATCCTCCGGCGGGACGCCAATACCCTCATCACACACCTTTATACGTACTTCCAGCGGGTTTGCCTCGCCGCTCACCACCACGCATCCATGTGTCCGTGAATATTTGATTGCATTGGTTATCAGGTTCGTAATCACCTGATCCAGCAGCATTGCATCCCCCCAGAATCTGGCGGGCAATATATCAATATCCAGCTTCAACTCTATATTGCCTGACAGTTCCACATGGCGCTGGACAATATCCTCCACCAGTTGCCGTAAATTAAAGTGGCTCGGGTTGAATTGCACCCTACCCATATCCAGCCGCGACAAACTCAGCGTACCGCTAACCAGCAAATCCATCCGCACCACCGCCTTGTGTATCTTGTCCAGCTGCTTTTCCATATACGAAGCTTCGCTCCCAGCCTTCCTGACCGCACGGCGTGTCAGTTGTACCGCGCTGTCAATAATTGCCAGCGGCGTACGTAACTCATGTGATGCCATCGAAATGAAATCGGCCTGGAGCGATGTCAGCTGCTTTTCCTTCTCCAATGATTCCTCGAGTTTTTGTGCTTTTTCTTCCGCCACTGCACGCGCATGGAGCAGTTCCTGGCGGATTCGGGCCCGTCCTACCGCATCCTCCAGCTCGCGCCCTGCCGCCTCTACCAGTACAATCTCATGCGCATGCCACTTACGCCGTGTAGTGCATTGCTGCATGACAATCATCCCATGGATATAATCTTCGTCCGCAACCGCGCACGCCAGCAGCGAGCGCGCGGGCTTGAGTTTTCCCATCAGGACGGCCAGCCCAAACCATTTGTCATCCGTAATTTCTTCAAGGTTCAGCACTTTCGATTCGGTTTTCATTATTTGCGTTACCAGTGTCGAATCCAGCGGTATCGGCAATATTTCAGCTACTGCCGGCACGGACTCAAATATCTTCTGCGCACGCAACTGTAGCTGATCGCCTTCCCGCAGGAACACCAGGCATCGTTCCGCTTTTAATACCTCAGAAAGTGCCGTCGCTGCGTGCATGCATATGGTCTCCAGCTGCATCTCATCGCGGTATGACGCATGCAGCTGGTGTAGCACAATTTCCCGGTCCAGCGCCCGTTGCAGTGTGATGTTATGCAGCTGCGATTGGTGGATCGTCTCCCATAATTTTCCTTCTACTTCCTTGCGCTGGTTGATATTGAAATAGAGGCACATCCACACGGATTCAGCATGTTTGGATTTTGGCTTCTGCAATACCAGCGGCGTAAAACACACTTCCGACCAGTAAAAGCTTCCATCTCCACGATACAGTTTTAATTCTACCGTCACAGGCACACCATCACGCAGCGCATGGTATACCTGCTCCATTTCCATACCGTACGTATCAGGTCTGTATAGCAATGTGGGGCTGTTTCCGATCACCGTTTCGGCGTCATGGCAGAAAGTCGAGCAGAACGCATCGTTGACATAAATAATTTTCAGCGCACCATTCTTATCAGGCGGCTGTGTGAAACAAAGTACAGGGTAATGCAGGGCAGAAAATACTGCGGGGAAAAACGATTCTTCTCTCGTCTCTACTGCGGAAATAGTGGTTGCACGATGCATGTTTTCGCGTCTCATTTGCTTCCGCAAACCCACAACTTACCAGTTAATATAAAACCAGTTAACACAACCCAAGATATACTTAGGGAAAAATAATAATTCGTAAAGCGGTGAGGTAAAGTCGTCCTGATTTATTCCAACCGAGTCGTGTCAATTAGACATCACTTGCGGCAAAAATCATCTTATACATCCAAACATGCTAATTATTATTGCAATTCACACCATATGTTGTAGACAAAGGAAATGCGGGTGTTTGGTAAAGATTAAATGAAATTTGCCCGCCGCTGGATGTAACTGTTTTACGAACGTCCCAAAAACAACCAAGAAGAGTAGAGGGGCTAAAGGATTAAGGATGTACTGGATTTTCTGGAAACACTATTTGGATGCTTGTGATCCGACTCCGTCTGCCGAATCAGAAAACCCCTCCCGACTGACTTCCCGTCCCCAAACTGAAACGCAGCTTTATCACCAGATGGACACGATTGCACGCCTGAGCAATCACGCAGTATGCATTTTTGATAATGAGCTCGACTGCGTCTACCTTTCGTCCAATTGGAAAAAACTCAGCGGTTACGCCACGAAGGAATGCCTGGAGAAAAAATTCTGGGCCCTCGTACATACGGATTTTCAAACCAAGGTGCAGGAACGCCTCCGTAAAGCCGCAGCAAATGCCAGTGTAGGCGAGAAGGAGCAGCCGGACATCAAAGTGCGCTGCCAGATCATGCACAAGGAAGGCAACTGGCACTGGTATGAATTCAGCGCCACCGCAATGCGCAACGGTGAGGAAGAGGATCAGATCGAATTTATCTGCTTCCTGCAGGACATCACGGCAGAAGTGCAGACCCAGAAAAAACTCCAGCACGCCAAGCTGGAAGCGGAACTGGCGCTCAAGAGCCGTTCCGAATTCCTTGCCAATATGAGCCACGAACTGCGTACGCCGCTCAATGCCGTCATTGGCTTTGCGCAGATCATGCAGAACCAGCTTTTCGGCCAGATCAGCAATCCGAAATACCTCGAATACCTTGCCAATATCCAGGACAGTGCGTTTGCGCTGCTGTCAAAAATCAATGATCTGCTTGAGGTCTCCAACCTCGAAGCAGGCAAAACGACATTGTGCGAAGAATATGTCGATGTCACTGAAATCATCCGCTACGCGATCGAAATCCAGTCGCATAACGCATTCGCCGCGCAGATCAGTATCCGTGAAGCCCTGCTGCGTGAATCCGTCATCATCAATGTCGATCGCGTGAAGATGAAACAGGTGATTTCCAACATCCTCTCCAACGCCATCAAATACAGCAAACCCGGTGATTCCGTGGAAATGCGCCAGTCACTGGGTAAGGACCGCAGCCTGACCATCACCATCACCGACAATGGTACCGGCATCAGCTCCAAGCACCTGAACAACATCCTTACTGCTTTCCAGCATGAAGATGGGTTCTTTGTTCGCAGCACCACCAATGATATCGGCCTTGGCCTCGCCATCGCCAAGGAATTCATGACCCTGCATGGCGGCGACATCCGCATGGAAAGCGAAATAGGCCTTGGAACCAAGGTCACCCTCACACTGCCTGGCGAACGCGTCGTCCATGTCGGCCCTGTCCCCCTCGCCTTGGAAGAAAAACGCTCCGCGTTCAATTGATTGTCTGAAGGCCGGTTTCTCGCTATTATCGGCCTATGACCCCACAGCCGCAAATCTTCAATCAGGCCCTCCTGCTCGCCCCATTCGAAGGCTGGACGATGTCGATGCTCGAACATGCTGCAGAGAATGCAGGCCTTGATAAAATCCAAGCCCGCAACGCTTTTCCGCGTGGCATTGCGGATTGCCTTGATTACTTCAATGAAGAAATGGATCGGCGCATGCTTGGGTCACTGGAGATCTACCATCTGGAAACCATGAAAATACGTGAGCGTATCGCCGTTGCCGTACGCATCCGGCTGGAATTATTTCTTCCCCACCGCGAATCTATCCGCCGGTTGGTTGCCCTGCAGGCCATCCGCCCGCTGCAAAGCCTCAGCGCTCTTTACCGCACCGTCGACGCCATCTGGCGTGCCGTGGGCGACACCTCCACCGATTTCAATTTCTACACCAAGCGCCTGCTGCTCGCGAAAGTCTATGCCAGCACCCTGCTCTTCTGGCTCGACGATAAAACTCCTGGCCAGACCGCAACCGAAGCATTCCTCCAGCGCCGCATCGAGGACGTCATGAAAATCGAGAAATTTAAAGGAAAGGTGAAAGAAGCGTTCGGGCTCAGCTAATCTTCGTGCGCCTTCAAATCTGACAGCATCCGGCGCGCCACCACTTCCAGTTTTTTTTCCATTATCGCCGCGCGCAATTCCCGCATCATCTGCTGGTAGAAATGCAGATTGTGCCACGTCAGCAACATCGCCCCCAGCATCTCCTCCGCCTTGAACAGGTGATGAATGTATGCCCGCGAATAATGCGTGCAGGCCGGACACGTACAGCCAGCTTGGATTGGCGCGGTATCTTCCGCGTGTCGCGCATTGCGCATGTTGAGATCACCAGACTGCGTATAAGCGCGCGCATTACGCCCCGATCGCGTCGGCAGCACGCAGTCAAACATGTCCACCCCACGCAGCACCGCATGGATAATATCACCCGGCGTCCCCACACCCATCAGGTAGCGCGGTTTGTCATCCGGCAATAACGGCGTGGTATAATCCAGCACAGAAAGCATGCTTTCCTGCCCCTCTCCCACCGCCAGCCCGCCAATCGCATACCCGTCAAACCCGATCTCAATCAGTGCCGCCGCCGAAATCTCCCGCAAACGTTTATAGACACTCCCCTGCACAATCCCGAACACGCCATATCCTTCGCGTTTTTTAAATGCATCCTTCGATCGCTTCGCCCAACGCATCGAAAGCTCCATCGACTCCTTCGCCTGTGCCTCCGTGGCGGGAAACGGCGTACATTCATCCAGCACCATCGAGATATCACTGCCGATCAGGAACTGGATTTCCATGGCCCGCTCCGGTGTCAGCTCATAGGTCGTCCCGTCCAGGTGCGACTGGAACGTGACGCTCTTTTCCGTCAGCTTGCGTAATTTGGAAAGCGACATGACCTGGAATCCGCCGGAATCCGTAAGGATCGGCTTGTCCCAATGCATGAATTTATGCAATCCGCCCAGCTTCGCCAGCCGTTCCGCTCCCGGCCGCAGCATAAGATGGTACGTATTGCCGAGGATAATCTCCGCACCCGTGGAAAGCACTGCTTCCGGCGTCATCGCCTTCACCGTGCCCACCGTTCCCACCGGCATGAAAATGGGCGTATGGATATCGCCATGCGCTGTGGAAACTACGCCTGCGCGTGCTTTTCCGTCTATTGCTTTAAGCCTGTAGGAAAATGTTGTCATGCCGCCCTGTATAGCAAACACGCATCGCCATAGGAATAAAAACGATAGCCACCCGCAATCGCGTGGGCATAAGCTTCCTTCATCCTGTCCAGCCCTGCAAATGCCGAAACCAGCATGAACAGCGTGGAACGCGGCAGGTGGAAATTTGTCAGCAGTACATCCACAAGCTTGAATCCATAACCCGGCGTAATAAAAATATCCGTCTCACCGCGAAACGGCTTCAGCCTGCCATCCGCCCCGGCAGCGGATTCCAGCGATCTAAGCGTTGTCGTCCCCACCGCTACAATCCGCCCACCTTTGGCTTTTGCCTCATTCACGAGCGCCGCCGTCTCCTGTGAAATCTCCACAAACTCATGATGCATCACGTGATCAGATGTATCATCCACCTTCACCGGGAGGAACGTCCCCGCCCCGACATGCAGCGTCACAAATGCTTTCCGCACACCCTTTTTTTCCAATACACCCATCACTTCCGGCGTAAAATGCAACCCTGCCGTCGGCGCGGCTACCGCCCCTTCATGTTGTGCAAACAATGTCTGGTAATCCTTCACATCATGCGCATCCGGTGCATCGCGCTTTATATAGGGTGGCAACGGCATGAAACCATATCGGTTCAATTGTCCGTAAAACCCGGCTTCTCCGGTATTAAAACCCAGCAGCACTTCCCCCGATTCCGTTTTTGCCATTACTACCGCCGAAAAATCCGGGGAGAAAACGACCGTATCCCCCACCCGCAGCTTTTTCCCCGGCCTGGCGAACACCTGCCATTCTGAATCGGATATTCTTTTATGCAGTGTGATTTCAACCGATGCCTCGCCGCGTTTTCCGCGTAGCCGCGCCGGAATCACCTTGGTATTATTGAACACCAGCAGATCGCCGGGCCGCAGCAATTCTGGCAAATCCCGGATAATGCGATCCTGGAGCCTGCCCCCCACCACAAGCAAACGCGCAGCATCCCGTGGATGAACAGGATGCTGCGCGATGCATTCAGCCGGCAGGTCAAAGTCGAAGAGATCGACTTTCACTATTTCTTGTCAGCGTCCGCCGCCACCTGCATTTTGACGATCTTGTCAGGATGGGCCACGCTGCCATTATCCGAAGGATCGCCCTTCTTGATTTTATCCACGAACTCCATGCCCGACGTCACACGTCCCCATGCCGTATACTGGTGATCGAGGAAATTGGAATCCTTCAACACGATGAAGAACTGGCTGTCCGCACTGTCCGGATCATTCGCCCGCGCCATCGAAACCGTACCGCGCGTATGTGGCACATCGTTGAATTCCGCCTTGATGTTCTGGCCGGAGCCGCCCATGCCGGTACCCGTCGGATCGCCGGTCTGCGCCATGAACCCTGCAATCACACGGTGGAACACAATGCCATCATAGAACCCCTTGCGCACCAGTTCCTTGATCCGTTTTACATGGTTGGGTGCTTTGTCGGGAAACATCTCAATAACCACCCGGCCATCTTTCAGATCGAGATAAAGGGTATTTTCGGGATCAGCTGCTTTTGCGGTCTGGGTAGCCATAACAATTCCTATAAACGTGAATAAAAGGGATAAAAATTTCATGAGAACTCCTGATAATGGGCATGACGAATAGGTTTATAAAATACCCTTCTTAGAAAGGCAAGTTACTGAAAAATAAAAAACATAATCTTAATAAATTCTTAATACTAATTACTTTTCCTAATGATAAAATCACATGAGAAACAATAACACGCGAACATAATTATGATCGAAATTATAACAATGACGCCGGAAGAGTTACGTGCACATGCACGAGAACAACGAGGCAAGAAACGTGAGACCGGTGCACCGCGCATTTCCCTCCCTGTTTCTTCAATGGCGGGAGAAAATCTTTCTGAAAATGACTTCTTTCTTGGTATTTTCCGGGGAGTCGATTTTACCAAAGCCAACTTATCTTCTTCAGAATTTGGCTATGCAGATATAACGGGCGCCGTTTTTCATAGAGCAAAAATGATAAAGATCCAGCTTGTGGAAGCGTTTGCTCGTGGCGCAGAATTTAACGGCGCTGACATGACTGACGCGATTTTATGCGGCACCAATATGCAGGGCGCACTTTTTATAGGAACAAGCTTACAGGGAGCAGATTTTGCTAAGGCTTTCGCGGCGGGTGCAAATTTTTATGGTGCCAACCTGACGGGAATAAATATTGATCGAACAGATTTTGAGGGTGCCTATGTGGGCAGCGCCATTATGCTGGGTGCAAAAGAAAAGCCTAAAGGTTCTCGCGGAACCCCGATATTGACTATTGACGATCTGATTCACGAAATGACTTACAAGGATGTCGGGTTTTATCCGGCATGGGACGATATAAGTAAAAATGCCAATGTAATCGAGTTAAAGCGTTCTAACGAGTCAGGAAGGGAAGTCGTAGCGGAGTCCCATGTCCGTTGTGCCCTCTCCCTGCTGAATACCCCTGCACTCCCCCAGCACGCTGGCGAAGAGCAAGAGGCAGATCCTTTGATTCCTTCTCATTCCCAGCGGGAAAGGTTGAAAACTGCAGTGGATCTGGTGATGAGATCGTATACGCCACAGGCCCCTGAAAAAGCCCCTGCGCGACTAGGCGGATGATGCGGTAAAATACTGCTTGAGATGGTTTGCAACATTATCCGAGACAAAGCCAGAAATATCACCACCTAATCGTGCAATCTGCTTCACAAACCGGGACGAGATGAAATGCGTGCTTTCAGACGCGGTGAGGAACACGGTTTCCATATCATGGTTCAGTTTGGAATTAATCGCTGCCATTTGGAATTCATATTCAAAGTCGGATACCGCGCGCAGGCCGCGAATCAGCAGGGTTGCATTATTCTCCTTCGCGAAATTCACCAGCAAGCCGGAAAATGTTTTGACCTCAATACGGCTTTTATCCTTGCCGAATTGCGCGAGCTCATGCCGTACCAGCTTTGCACGCATTTCCAGATCAAATAATGGCTGCTTGTTGGTATCCAGCGCCACGCCGATCACCAGCTTGTCAACCACCCTCAGCGCACGCCGGATGATATCAACATGCCCGTTGGTAATCGGGTCAAACGTTCCCGGATAAATGCCGATGCGCAAGCGCTACTCCTGCGACTCATCCACGGGCGTTTCGCCACTGTCAGCAGCTTCCAGCGCTTCTTCCACTTCCGGCGGCAGTTCCCCGCCTTCACTTTCGGGAATACGCGTTGCCGATACCACCTTCTCAGCCTCAGCCGTTTTCAGGATAGTCACGCCCTGCGTGTTACGGCCGGCGATGCGGATGTCCTTCACCGGCGTGCGAATCAGCGTCGCCTTGTTGGTCATCAGCATGATCTGGTCGGTGTTTTCCACGGGGAAGCTGGCGTTCACCTTGCCGTTGCGAGGGGACGTGATGATATTCACGATACCCGATCCACCGCGATTGGTGACGCGATATTCATAAGCAGAGCTCCGCTTTCCATAACCATTTTCCGTAATGGTAAGGATGAACTGTTCCTGCTCAGCCAGCTGGCGGAAACGATCTTCGGAAATCGTAATTTCCTTCACGCCTTCTTCCGCATCCGGCGACGGTGCAGGCGCTTCCGCATCTTCCCCAGCCGCACGGCGCTTGGAAACAGCCATTTTAAGGTACGCTGCCCGTTCTTCAGTAGTGGATTCAACCCCATGCAGGATGGACATCGAAATCACCTCGTCCTTGTCGCCCAAGCGCATACCGCGCACCCCGTCCGACGTACGGCTCTTGAACACGCGCACAGCATCTACCGGGAACCGTACGCATTTTCCATCGCGCGACGCCAGTAGCACATGGTCCTTGTCACTGCAGGTCTGCACGCTGATCAGCCTGTCGCCTTCATCCAGACGAATGGCGATCTTGCCATTAGCGCGGATATCATGGAAATCCGACAAATCATTGCGCCGCGCATTGCCCTTGGAAGTCGCGAACATGATGTTCATGCCTTCCCACTTGGTTTCATCCTCCGGCATCGGCATGAATGTCTGGATCGTCTCGCCTTCCTTCAGCGGCAGCAGGTTGATCAGCGCCTTGCCACGCGCCTGCGGCGTACCCAGCGGCAGCCGGTACACCTTCATTTTATACACCTGCCCGGCGGTCGAGAAAAACAGTACGGGTGTATGCGTATTGGCCACAAACACTTCCGTAGTAATATCCTCATCACGCACCGACATCGCCGATCGGCCTTTGCCGCCGCGGCGCTGCGCGCGGTAGGTCGAAAGCGGCACACGCTTGATATAACCGCCCATCGTCACGATCACGACCATGTCTTCTTTCTGGATGAGGTCTTCCATGTCCGCTTCGAACTCGGATTCCTCGATCATCGTCCGGCGCGGCACTGCGAATTCCTCTTTGATCGCCACGAGTTCACCACGCAGGATACCCATGAGTTTTTCACGCGAGCTCAGGATTGACAGGTATTCGGTGATTTCCACGGCCAGCTCTTTCAGTTCGCCGTCGATCTTTTCACGCTCCAGGCCGGTCAGGCGTTGCAGGCGCAATTCAAGGATCGCCTTTGCCTGCGTATCAGTAAACTTAATCCGCCCGCCATTCACGATATTGCCGGAATCTTCCACCAGCTCCAGCAGCGGCAGCACATCCGCTGCATCCCAGTCGCGCGACATCAGTTCGTCTTTTGCTACGTTCGGATCCTTGGAAGCCCGGATAACCTTGATCACTTCATCGATATTCGCTACCGCAATCGCAAGGCCGATCAACACATGCGCCTTGTCACGCGCCTTGCCCAGCAGGAATGCCGTGCGCCGCGTAATCACTTCCTCACGGAAAGCGACAAACGAAGTCAGCACATGTTTTACATCCATCAGCTGCGGGCGGCCGCCATCCAGCGCCAGCATGTTTACGCCGAAACTCGTCTGCAGCGGAGTCATCGCATAAAGCTGGTTCAGCACCACTTCCGGCATAGCTTCTTTTTTGCACTCAATGACCACACGCACGCCCGATTTATCGGATTCATCGCGCAGGTCGGAAATACCTTCGATTTTCTTGTCGCGCACCAGCTCGGCAATACGCTCAATCATGCGCGCCTTGTTCACCTGGTACGGAATTTCAGTGACGATAATCGCCTGGCGGCCCGCGCGGATTTCTTCGATCTCCGTCTTGCCGCGCATAATCACGGAACCACGGCCCGTCATCAGTGCCGAGCGGCTGCCCGTACGGCCCAGGATGATACCGCCGGTTGGGAAATCCGGTCCCGGCATCACATGCATGATATCTTCAATCGTGGTCTCCGGGTTATCGATCAGCATGCAGGTTGCATCGATCACCTCGCCAAGGTTATGAGGCGGGATATTGGTCGCCATACCAACCGCGATACCACCCGCGCCGTTAACCAGGATATTCGGGAACTCTGCCGGCAATACCTGCGGCTCTTTTTCCGAACCGTCATAATTGTCCTGGAAATCGATGGTATTCTTGTCGATGTCATTAAGCAGCTTGTGTGCGGCTTTGGCCAGGCGCGACTCGGTATAACGCATCGCCGCCGCAGCATCGCCATCCATCGAGCCGAAATTGCCCTGCCCGTCAATCAGCATCAGCCCCATCGAGAAGGGCTGCGCCATGCGGACTAATGCATCATAAATCGCCGCGTCACCATGCGGGTGGTATTTACCCATCACTTCACCGACGATACGCGCCGATTTGCGGAATGGCTTGTTCCAGTCATTTCCCGTCTCATGCATCGCATAGAGAATGCGGCGATGCACCGGTTTCAACCCGTCCCGGACATCCGGGATCGCGCGCGAAACAATCACGCTCATCGCGTAATCGAGATAGGATTTTTTCATCTCGTCTTCGATAGCGACGGGAACGAGATCCATGGGTTCTAAATTATCGGCGTTTGTCAAGTGGTTATCCCCTATTAAAGAACGCGGTGTTTTTATAGCTTAAGGTTTACCAGACCCTATGAAAAAGCACAAATATTTCGTTTCGGTTATCCACAAGCAAAACCGCAATAAAAAACCCCGCTTGAAGGCGGGGTTTTGTTTCTTGTCTTGGGAAGTTGATTATCGAGAATAGAACTCGATCACGAGGTTCGGTTCCATCTGCACCGGATACGGCACATCGGCCAGTTTCGGGGCACGGATGAGCTTGCCTTTGAAGGCAGCCGGATCGAATTCAATATAATCAGGAACAGTACGTTCCGGATTCTGCATGGCTTCCACCACGATGGTCAGCTGGCGCGACTTTTCGCGGATTTCCACCACATCGCCATCTTTCAGGCGGCAGGACGGGATATTGGTACGCACGCCATTAACTGCGATATGGCCATGGTTGACGAACTGGCGGGCTGCAAACATCGTGGGAACAATACCCATGCGATACACAACCGTATCCAGGCGGGTTTCCAGCAGGCCAACCAGGTTTTCTCCCGTATCACCCTTGCGGCGCACGGCTTCCTGGTAAATCTTGCGGAACTGGCGCTCATTGATATTGCCGTAATAACCCTTCAGGCGCTGCTTCGCCATCAGCTGCGTGCCGTAGTCGGAGCCTTTGCGGCGACGGGTAATACCGTGCTGGCCGGGAGCGTAATTACGCTTATTGAAAGGATCCTTGGCGCGGCCCCAGAGATTTTCCCCCAGGCGGCGGCTGATTTTGTATTTCGAAGCGATGCGTTTCGTCACGTTTTACCGTTATATTTCAAATGCTTAATAAACAACAAAACCGTCGCCCAAGGCGAACGGAAGGGTGAATATACAGATTTGGAAGGGGTTGTCAACTAGGGGTTTTGGCAGATTTTTTAGGCTTTTGCAGGTCCGTAAAAGCCCGGATTACCCCGCGCATTGTCTGTACGTCCTGCGCGCTCATCCCCGTCCGGGTAAACAGCCCCTTGAGATTGCGCCACATGCCGGGCTTCTTATCCCACGACTTGAAAAAATCCGCATCCACTAGCGCCTGCTCAAAATGGTCGAAGAATCCCTGAATCTCTTCCTTGGTCGCTGGCACAAACGTACCCTGATGCTTTTTAACCGGTGATGCTTTCCGTGAAGTCGATCGCTTCGGTTCATCCTTGAATTCCACCGCTAAGGGCTTGAACCATTCATACGCCACGATGACAATCGACTGGGCGATATTGAGCGAGGCATTTTCGGGATGCGTCGGGATCGTGATGATCATATCCGCATTGACCACCTCGTCATTGGTAAGCCCCGTCCGCTCCGCCCCAAACAGGATAGCGCTTTTTACATCGCCTCCATGAATCTCCTCGCTCACCTCTGCGGGAGTGCACCACGGCTTCAGCATGTCCCGCGAGCGCGACGTAGTGGCATAGACGCGCTGCACATCCGCCACCGCTTCTTCCAGCGTCTTACAAATCCTTGCATTATCCAGAATCTCGCTCGCACCCGAGGCCATCGAATAGGCCTTCTCGTTCGGCCAACCATCGCGCGGCTTTACGATGCGTAAATCCGAAAGCCCGAAATTCATCATCGCCCGCGCCGCTGCGCCAATATTCTCACCCATCTGCGGGTGCACAAGCACAATAGCGGGAGTCATGGTTTCGCGCGTTTTACTCACGCACTATCCGCAATTGCGCATTCATCCCCAGTGAGGTTTTTAGCTTCTCCAGCGCCTCCGGATTACCGATGAGCTGTGGCGAAACCAAATCAAAAAACCGGCCAATAGGAAGCCGCATCTCAGCCTGCCAGTTATCAGGCTGCAGCACATCAACAGCCGGCTGTATCGCAAGCTTACCCTTCTCGACCAATGTTCCCAGTATGTCCGCAGCCAGCAGCGGGTCTTTTAAAATAACGTGGTAATACGTATTTCCCTCCACTTTTACAAAGGCCAGCGGATTCAAATCGTCCGCCTTGGCACGAAGTGGCAATCCCATGTAAAATAGACCTTTCAGTGTATCCGCATCCTGACGTGCAATGAGTTGCTCCTCTTTATCCAGCGCCAGCTCTTTTAATCGGCTTACCACTACTTCATTGAATTTTGATTCATTGGCATCAAAAAACACATGCAGGCGAGTGCCATAAGGCTTTCGCTCCAACGCCATTTGCATCACCATCGGCTCTATGCGGAATGGCGTGTTCGGCCGCGACATGAAATTTTCTTCCATCTGCGGAACAGTGATCTTAACCAGATCCTTGGGAGACGGGTCAGCCATGGAACAGCTTGTACGTAATACTGTCATGCAGCGCATTGAACGACGCATCAATCACGTTAGGCGAAACCCCAATCGTGTTCCATACATTGCCCTTGTCGTCCCGGCTTTCAATCATCACACGCGTCAGCGCCTTGGTGCCTTCATTCGGTGTCAGGATACGCACTTTATAATCAGTCAGTTGTATATTTTTCAATTGTTTATACTTAGAACTTAAAGCCTTGCGCAAAGCAGTGTCCAGCGCATTCACGGGGCCATTCCCCTCCGCCACCGTCATAATCAGCTCGCCATCCACCTCTACCTTGATGGTCGCTTCCGACATCGTCACCAGCTTGCCTTTTGCATTCCACCGCCGCTCATCCACCACCCGGAAATTCTGGATATTGAAATACTCCGGCACTTTCCCGATGATCCGCCTCACCAGCAGCTCAAAACTTGCATCCGCGCCCTCATAGGCATAACCCTGCGTCTCCCTCTGCTTCACTTCCGAAACCAGCTCAGCGATATGCGGGCTATCAGCATTCACCTTGATACCCAGCTGCTTCAGCCGCTCAATGATATTTGATTTCCCAGCCTTGTCGGAAACAAGGATCGCCCGCTCATTCCCCACCACTCCCGGCTCAATATGTTCATAAGACGACGTATCTTTGGCCATGGCGGAAACATGCAGCCCACCCTTATGCGCAAACGCGGCCGAACCCACATACGCCGCATGCGCATTCGGCGTACGGTTCAGCCGGTCGTCAAGGAACCGCGATACATGTGTCAGGTGTTTCAGGTTTTCCTTCGATACACCCGTCTTCATCCCCATCTTCAACATAAGGTTGGGAATAATGGAAATCAGGTTTGCGTTACCGCAACGTTCGCCTACGCCATTCAGCGTTCCCTGCACCTGCCGCACACCCGCGCTAACCGCTGCCAGCGAATTCGCCACCGCGCTTTCCGTATCGTTATGGCAGTGGATGCCCAGCCTGTCGCCGGGAATATGTTTCATCACGGCAGAAACCGCCTGCCAGATATCCTGCGGCAGCGACCCGCCATTCGTGTCACACAGCACAACCCAGCGCACCCCCACCTCATACGCCTCTTTCACCGCCGCCAGCGCGAATTCCGGGTTGGCTTTATACCCATCAAAAAAATGCTCCGCGTCAAACAATGCCTCGCGTTTGTGCTTGATGACGTGTGAAAGGCTTTCACCGATCATCCGCAGATTTTCCTTCTTGGAAATTCCCAGCGCCGTCTCGACTTGGAAATCCCAGCATTTCCCTACCAGACAAATGGAACCTGCACCGCTATCCAGCACCGCGGCCAGCCCGGGGTCATTCTCTGCCGAACGGCCTGCCTTGCGCATCATGCCAAATGCGCTTAGCCGGGAAGTTTTCAATTTGGGCACCTGCGCGAAAAACGCATCGTCATTGGGGTTTGCACCCGGCCAGCCACCCTCAATATAATCAATCCCCAGCCTGTCCAGTTCCTTGGCAATGGCGATTTTGTCGGAAAGGGTGAAATCCACCCCCCGTGCCTGCGCCCCATCCCGGAGCGTGGAGTCATAGAGATATACGCGGTCTGACATGCGGCTACTTTTACGGGAAATCCGCCCTTTCGCAAGCCTTTGTCATCAAATCTTCACAAAATTCCCGCTGACAGGGCGTTAATAAACTTTAATCTTGCGCCATAACAGAGGGAGCTGCTTATGGCCAAAATTACCATCGATGACAAACTAATGGAAAACCTCGCCGCATTCGATGCGCGGGCGCAGGAAATCTATGCGCAAATTATGAGAACCCTGCCGCAGGACACGGCCACATGGGGCATATATGCAGCCAACAGGGGCGTCAAATATGAAGGATATATGGCAACGCTCATGCATTACCGTGAGGACACTATTGCCCTCCAACTGCCCCGCGTCACCAACCCATACCAGAAACTGTTCGGCCGCAACCCGGATTCATTTAAAAGCAAGGATATTACCCTTGGCGACATGCTGGACATAGCCGCCAGAACTGAACCCAAGGAAATATTTGTATATGAAATGGGTAGGAGTATGGCGCTCACACTAAAGGACAGCATGCCCCAGCTTTCCGGCCTGCGGGTAGGGTTGGAACACCTGCAGCGGGGGATTACCGCCTTTAACAGGCAAGCCGGTCCCGATGACAAGGTGCTGACGGAAGATGCATCTGCTGCCATCAGGGAAATGCTGGCGCTCATGAAAACAATGGAACTATATCTGAACGGTGAAGAAATAGATGTACAAGCCGCAATTGCCGAGCAAAAAGCGCGGCCTGCCATTCAGCAAAAAGTCATGGTCGTGGATCCGGATAATGAGCGGTCTTACCGGATCGCACAACATTTGACCGGCCAGGGCTATGATGTGGAATCAATCAGTGATCCGGAGCGGGCAGTCGCGCGCCTGCAATATGATCCACGCTCCCAAACCATTGGAAACCCCGATCTCCCGGATTTCATCATCGCGGCGGAAGATACGGGCACCAGCCATAACGGCCACTTTTTTGCGGATATAACCAAAGATACAAAAGTTCGCCGTATCATTATTACCGACCGGTTTGCCAACCAGGTGAATAGCGATAGCACCGTACGCTATGTCAATGCCTCGACAGAACATCTTCTGGCAAGAATCGGCGACGCGCTGAACATCGTACAGGCAAAACAATCCGGCTACGCGGTTTCTGCGTAACCAGTTTGTAGGGTTTACGGCCGCCGGTTGATAAACCGTGTTTTGCAGATCACATTATGGAACCCGGATTTATTTTTCGGGATAGCAACCGATAATGCCCAGATGATGCACAGGATAATCGTCACCGCCACCACTACCAGCACCAGCGTTGAATAATCTATCGGATCCATCCCCGTCAGCTGGTGTAGCGTTGGGTCATCCAGCTGCAGTGGCTGCCCGCTTGTCGCTACCTGGTTGAGGTAATTATTGATCGCCTCCAGGTCAAACCGCGCCTGCAGGTAGATTATTCCCGCAAAACACAACACCCAGCCAATCGTCCCCACCAGGCTCCACACAAACGCATGCAGCCACGAAAGCCGCTGCCCATCCACCGTCTGGATATGAATGTGCATCACATGCATCCCCGGCGAGCCCTGCCATTTCGAGGCAAAAAACCACGCATAGCTAAACAGTGCGAACACCATGAACACGCCTTCCGCCCAGTATTTATGGTCCCCCGCTGCCCATTTCATTGCGAGGTAAAACGGCGTGTAAACGATCAAATCAATCACGCAGGCCATGAACCGCACCCAGAAACCGGCGTAATGATGTGTGTCACCTACAATCTGATCAGTCATAAAATCCTCGTTTTCATTATGCCTACTAATCCCCTCTCCCCTTGTGGGCTCGAAGCGTGAAGAAAACAGCGAACCTGTTTTTAGCTGAGAGGGTTAGGGTGAGGGGGTATCTTCAAAATACTTTACCGCTGAAATCCTTACCCGCTCGCAAGCTTGCCTCCCTCTCCCATTAAGGGAGAGGGAAAATTAATTATGCCTTCCTCCAGTCCGTTGTCCCATCCGGCTTGTCTTCCAGCAGGATTCCCTGATCGGAAAGTTCCTTGCGAATACGATCCGCCTCCACCCAGTTCCGTTCTTTCTTGGCGTTGATGCGATCCTTTATTTTCTGGATGATGTCGATGGCCGAAGCTTCCACCACCACATCGCCCTTGAACCATTCCTTCGGCGAAATCTGCAAAATCCCCACCAGTTCGCACGCCTTCTTGGCCTGCATCACCAGCTCCGTAAGCGCATCCAGCGGTGCCTTCGGGATTTGTTTTTCATACAGCAGGTCATTGCGCATCTTGCGGATATTCCCAAACAGCTGCATAAGCGACGACTTGTATGGCGCCATGTTCAAATCATCCATCAGCGGCGCTATGAACGAGGTATCCTTCACAGATGCATCTTCCCACCCCGGGGCATGAATATCCAGCAGCAGCACCGCATCCCCCAGAGTCCGGTAAAACCCATCCAGTTCCTTCTTCGCATCCGACACCAGCTTTTCATTCCAGTCCAGCGGCTCGCTGTAACGCGTCGAAAGCAGCGCCCAGCGGATCACCTCCGCCCGCACGCCGCTATTGAGCAGATCGCGCACGGTGATGAAATTGCCCAGCGACTTGCTCATCTTCTCACCATTGACAGTCAGGAACCCGTTATGCACCCAGTATTTTGCAAACTGCGACTGCGGATTGGCGCAGCAGCTTTGCGCGATTTCATTCTCATGGTGTGGGAACATCAGGTCGGACCCGCCGCCATGCAGATCAAACGTCTCTCCCAGATATTCTACACTCATCGCCGAGCATTCGATATGCCAGCCTGGCCGGCCTTTGCCCCACGGGCTGTCAAATACGCTGGAGGGATCATCACCCGCATTCGCCGGCTTCCACAGCACAAAATCCCCCGCATCCTGCTTGTAGCTCTCTACCTCCACCCGCGCGCCCGCCCGCAAATCCTCCTGCACGCGGCCAGAAAGCCTTCCATAATGCGGATCGGTTTTAACAGAAAACAGCACATGTCCCTGTGCAACATACGCATTGCCATTGGCAATCAGCTTTTCAATCATGGAAACCATTTGTGGGATATGCTCCGTCGCTTTCGGTTCTTGGTTCGGTCGCAACACATGCAAATCATCCATATCCGCATGGAACCAGCCGGTCACTTCCTTCGTCAGCGCCTGGATCGTGATGCGCCGCTCTTTCGCCGCCGCATTTATCTTGTCATCCACATCGGTGATATTGCGCACATAGGTGACGGATTCCCTGCCGAATATGTGGCACAGCAGCCGGTACAGCACATCATACACCACCACCGACCGTGCATTGCCCAGGTGCGCGCGGTCATACACTGTCGGCCCGCACACATACATCCGCACATTCTGAGACGTAATCGGCCGGAACTCTTCCTTGCGGCGTGTCAGTGTATTGTAAAACTGAAGTGTCATATTTTTTATTGTCATTCCCGCGAAAGTGGGAATCCAGTTCTTTTTTAGCTCGGTAAATGAAAGATTTGGATACCGGCGTTCGCCGGTATGACAATTATTTCCCCCCTAAACGTTGCTCCACTTTTACACGTCCCAACAAAGGTAGCAAGACTTTGAGTTCAGGGCCATCTTCCCGGCCAGTCAACGCAAGGCGTAATGGCATGAATAATTCTTTTCCTTTACGACCTGTCTTCTCTTTAATTGCTGCAATCCACTGATTCCACGTTTCTTGATTCCAAGGTTCTGGTGGCAACAATGCTAGAGTTTCGCTCAAATACTGAGCATCGGTTACAACTCTATCGAGCTTAGCATGTAGTATCTCCCACCAAACGATCGCTGAAGAAGCCTTAGTCAGATTCTCTCTGATGGATAACCAAAATGCTTCATCCGCTCCATTAACACCTGCATTTTGTAATCTGCTTTTTACTTGCTCGAAAGGCAGCTGATGCACCAGTTTTTCATTCAGCCTGTCCAACTCCACCATGTCATACGTCGCCGGTGCTCGCCCGAACTTCTTGAGGTTGAACTGCTCTACCAGCGTCTTCAAATCCGCCACCGCCTCAATCGCGTCACTCGTCCCAATCTTGGCAAGCAGGCTGTTAATCGCCATCGGCTCATAGCCTTCCTCGCGCAGGGAACGTATATCCCCACCGCCAGTACGCTTCGAAAGCTCACCTTCCTTCGTTTTAATCAGCGCCAGATGTGCAAACTTCGGCACAGCAGCGCCCAACGCCTCGAAAATCTGCGTCTGGACTGCCGTATTGCTCACATGGTCTTCCCCACGAACAATATGCGAAATCTGCATCTCCACATCATCCACCACCGACGCGAAGGTATATAGCGGCACCCCGTCTTCACGGATCAGCACAGGATCACTCAGATGCCCCGGCGCGAACCGCACCTCACCGCGCACCATATCTTCCCACACCACATCCACATCATTCAGCCGGAACCGCCAGTGGGGTCTTCGACCCTCTTTAGCATAGGTTTCTTTCTGTTGTTCGGTCAGCTTCAGAGCCGCCCGGTCATAAATCGGCGGCAGCCCACGCCCCGCCTGCATCTTGCGGCGGATATCCAGCTCCTCCTGCGTTTCATAGGCGGGATATAACCGTCCTGCTGCCACCAGCGTTTCCTTCGCCAGCTCATACCGTGCCAGCCGGTCGGACTGTTTGACATAGGAACCCCAAATCAGCCCCAGCCACGACAAATCCTCCTTGATACCCGCTTCGAATTCCGCCTTGGAACGCTCGGTATCCGTATCATCCAGCCGCAGGATGAATTCTCCATTCGCCTTATGCGCAAACAGCCAGTTTACAAGCGCCGTGCGGATATTGCCGACATGCAGGTAACCAGTAGGGCTGGGCGCGAAACGGACACGGACTGTCATGCTGAAGGTGTAAAAGGTTTATCCATAGGAAACAAGTGAATATACACTTTATTCGCGCTCCCATCCCGCGAGTGGCGGGAGGCCTTTTTCACGGCGCATGTCATCGATGGTGGTACCTAATTCATTGGCGAAAGAATGCGGCTGGAACTCAGCATTCAGCTCAAATGGCCTTTTTTCAATGATGAGGGAACCCGAACGTGCAAGTGCACCTCCTTCCCGCGAGGCAGGGTTACCCAACACATCCCCTTCCCACCTGGCGTTGATACCAGCGTCATTTAACGCGTCAACAAGGCTAAGATAGAGGTATTTTGGAACGAAAAGTTTTGCCGCAGATTTACTCAGTCCCCTTACATCAGCAAACGCAATTTCAAATAATGCCTGATACAATGGGCTTGAAAAAAAACGATCTCCGTCGCTGGCACGGATGGCCAGATGTGTGCTGCCATCCTCGAGTGCTTCAACCAGCAGGTTTTCAGGTGCCAGGTGGAATCCCTGCAATGCGATCAGGAATTTTTCCTTCAGCTCATCGGTATTATCTTCAATCATCAGCTCATGAACCGGTTGGTGATCGGATACCGCCTGTCACGCCCGAACGACATGCCGGTAATCTTGACCCCCGGCGGCGCCTGCCGGCGCTTGTATTCCGCGCTATACAGCATTTTCGAAACCTTCTCCACCACAGGCCGCTCGTAACCAAGCTTGGTGATTTCTTCCACGCTCATCTGCCGCTCGACCATTGCATGCAAAATCCCGTCCAGCACCTCATAGGGCGGCAGCGTATCCTGATCTTTCTGGTTTGGCTTGAGTTCCGCCGTTGGTGCCTTGATAATCACCCGTTCGGGCATAACCCGCCCCGCCGGCCCCAGGAAATCCTCCGGCCGGTTGGCATTCCGCCACTGGCAGAGTTTATACACCGTCGTCTTGTACACATCCTTCAGCACGGAATATCCACCGCACATATCGCCATACAGCGTCGCATATCCCACCGACATTTCCGATTTGTTCCCCGTCGTCAGTACCATCAGGTTAAACTTGTTACTGATCGCCATCAGGATATTTCCCCGGATCCGCGCCTGGATGTTTTCTTCCGTCGTATCCTTTTCCTTGCCTGCAAATGCCATCGCCAGCATCCGTTCATAGGCCTGCATTCCCGGCAGTATGTCAATCGTATCCAGTTTCATCCCCAGCAGGCCCGCGCATTTGGACGCATCTTCCATGCTCTCATGTGATGTATACGGCGAAGGCATCAGCACCCCGCGCACCCGTTCCTTCCCCAGCGCATCCACAGCCACCGCCGCCGTTAGCGCTGAATCCACCCCGCCCGACATACCGATAATCACACCAGCAAATTTATTTTTCTCCACATAATCCTTCAGGCCCAGCATCATTGCGCGGTATGCCGTCTCATGGTTTCCCAGCGGAACCTCATTTGGTGTTTGCATGCATTCCCACGCCACCATCCGCGACCATGTGGTGGATGCCAGCTGCTCACGGAACGCATACAGGCGGCCTACATATTCCCCCCGCCCATTCATCACGAACGAACGGCCATCAAACACCAGCTCGTCCTGCCCGCAGATCATGTTGACGTACATCAGCGGCACGCCATGCCGCGTCACGTGTTCCCGCGCCTGTTCGCGCCGCAGCTTCGCCTTGCCCATTTCATACGGCGACGCATTAATGGAAATAATCATCTCGGCGCCCTTCGCGATCAGCGACTGCGCAACTCCCGAATCCCACATATCTTCACAAATCAAAATCCCAATCGTGCTGCCGCGCCACTCCACCGGCTCCGGCATCGCCCCCGGTGTAAACACGCGCTTCTCATCAAACACCCCGTAATTCGGCAGCGCTACCTTATGCTGCACATGGATTGCCTCGCCGCCATCCATCAGGAACGCCGCGTTGTAAAGCGCATTTCTGTCTCGCCATAATCCACCCACCAGCATCGCAGGTCCGCCATCATTCGTCACCCGCGCCAGCGCAATTGCCGCTTCCATCGCCGCTTCCTGGAATCGCCTGCGCAACACCAAATCTTCCGGCGGGTAGCCGGTAATCGCCATTTCGGGAAATACAATGAGATCCGCGCCCTGAGCTTTCGCCTTTTCGCGCCATTTCAGGATTTTCTCACAATTGCCGACAATATCACCCACCGTGACATTGATCTGGGCCATGGCAATCGTGAGTGTATCACTCATGTCAGAGCGCTTTTTCCAGCTCAGGCACTATCTGGAACAAATCCCCCACCAGCCCGTAATCCGCCAGTTCAAATATCGGCGCATTTTCATCCTTGTTGATCGCAACGATCACCTTGCTGTCCTTCATCCCGGCCAGATGCTGGATCGCACCGGAAATCCCGATCGCAATATACAAATCCGGCGCGACGATCTTTCCCGTCTGCCCGACCTGGTAATCATTGGGAACATAGCCCGCATCCACCGCCGCGCGCGACGCACCAATCGCAGCACCCAGCTTATCCGCGATGGTTTCGATGATTTTGAAATTCTCCTTGCTGCCCAGCCCGCGGCCACCGGAAATCACCACCCGCGCCGCCGTCAGTTCCGGCCGTTCAGATTTGGTCTGCTCCGCACCGACAAATGTCGAAAGCCCGGAATCCGCCGGGGCAGCCACATTCTCCACTGCTGCTGAACCGCCAACGCCTGCCGCTGCAAACGCCGTCGTCCGTACTGTCAGCAACTTGATGGCATCCTTGCTCTGCACGGTTTCAAACGCATTCCCTGCATAGAATGGCCGAGTAAATGTATCCGCAGAGTGAATCTGTGTGACATCCGAAATCTGCTGCACATCCAGCAGCGCCGCCGCGCGCGGCAGGAAATCCTTCCCTGCCGTTGTCGCCGCTGCCAGCACATGCGAATATTCTTTCGCCACACTGGCAATCAGCAAAGCCACATTCTCCGCCAGCCCATTGGCAACAGATGCACCATCCGCCAGCTTCACCTTGGCAACCCCTGCCAGTGCAGCCGCCTGTTTTGCCACCTCTGCGCATCCCTGCCCAGCGACCAGCACATGCACATCACCACCCAGCTGCGATGCCGCTGTGACTACCTTTGCAGTCGCTGGCAACAAGGCTTTATTATCATGTTCAGCAATGACCAATACGCTCATAATACTTTCGCCTCATTCTTCAGCTTGTCTACCAGTTCCGCGACAGTCTTCACCTTGATGCCACCCTTGCGCTTGGCCGGTTCTGCAACCTTCTGCACCGTCACCCGTGGCGCAATATCCACGCCCAGCTCTTCCACCGTATGTTTCGCTACCGGTTTGCTGCGCGCTTTCATGATATTAGGCAGCGAGGCATAGCGCGGTTCGTTCAGGCGTAAATCCGTCGTCACCACCGCCGGCAGTTTCAGTGAAACCGTCGCATGCCCGCCATCCACCTCGCGCGCCACTTCCACGCGGTCTCCCTTGATTTCCACCTTGGAGGCAAACGTCCCCTGCCCCCAGCCCAGCAGCGCCGCAAGCATCTGCCCGGTCTGGTTGGCATCATCGTCAATTGCCTGCTTGCCGGTAATCACCAGCTGCGGGTTTTCCTTTGCCACAATCGCTTTCAGAATTTTCGCAGCACCCAGCGGCTGTACCACCGCGTCCGTAACCACATGAATCCCACGGTCCGCGCCAATCGCCAGCGCCGAACGCAGGGTTTCCTGTGAAGCCTCTGGGCCAATCGTCACTGCTACTACTTCCGTCGCAACAGCTTTTTCCTTCAGCCGCACGGCCTCTTCCACCGCAATTTCATCGAACGGGTTCATCGACATTTTGACATTTGTCAGGTCAACGCCCGATCCATCCGCCTTCACACGGATTTTTACGTTGAAATCCACTACGCGCTTTACTGTAACTAATACTTTCATAATCCCATTATTTCAGTTGCATAATTGCATTTATATGAGACGAGTTATAGGAGCAAGTCTGACGAGAATCTGCGCGTACAAAATAGTACGTAATGATTTGAGGCAGACTTGCGACGCCGAAATCAGCCATAGAAATGCAATTATCTGTTCACTCCCGGTTTCCACAACACATCTTTTTTACCTTTATTATTGAGATAACGCGCCATCACGAACAAATGATCCGACAATCGGTTGATATATTCGATCGCAATCGGGTTGACGCTTTCTTTCTCCGAAAGCCCTACTATCAGCCGTTCTGCCCGCCGCGTTGTTGCCCGCGCGACATGCAGGAACGCCGACACATCCGTCCCACCCGGCAGCACAAACGAATGCAGCGGCTTCAGCTTCGCATTCATCTTGTCAATCTCATCTTCCAGCCGCTTTACCTGTGATTTCACGATGCGCAATGATTTTTTCCCCGGCTTGTCCTTCGGCGTCGACAAATCCGCGCCAAGATCAAACAAATCATGCTGGATACGCTCCAGCATCGCATCCGTTTTTCCTTCCGTAAACAGCCGCGCAACCCCAATGGCGGAATTTGCTTCATCCACTGCGCCATACGCTTCCACCCGCAATTCATATTTGGAACAGCGGCTACCACCAATCAGGGATGTCTGCCCCTTATCGCCGCCGCGCGTATAAATTTTGGTGAGTTTGACCATCAGTGCTTGGAAAAGAGGAACATCAGCCCGATCATAGCAATCGTCAGCCCCTGCAGCGTAACGCGCGCGACCATTAGCTTGTTGCCATATTTCTTGTTCAGATCCCCACCTATCATCATCACGGTAACACCCGTCAGCAGCACAATTACAACTGCCGCCACCAGCAAACCGACGATAATATGGGGAATAGACATCAGCTGACCTTCCGCTGTGCGTGGGACTTCAGGATAAACAGCCGGCTGCAATACCCGCAGGTAACCTCACCCGTATCATCATCCACATGCAGGAAAACCCGCGGGTGCCCCAGCGGCCCTTCGCCGCCATCACAGGCCACTTCTGTGTGTTCTACGTATATGGTTTCAAATGGTTCCATAACAATCCTATGTTTCCGAGTGTTGTAGCACACCCGGTTACACTTACGGAACCAAAAAATACATATAAGGACATCGTCATTCCTGCGAAAGCAGGAATCTTATCTTTCATCACGTTGATACTTAAGATTCCTGGTCGCGCTGCGCTTGCCAGGAATGACGAGAATTAGTTATTAAAAATAAAATTAGGCCCGTTCGATTTCGGTGAAACCGGGGCCGTAGCACTCACTTTGATCAGGTTGGAAGAAGGCCCTGTACCACCAACCAGTATATCCTGTGCAGGTGCTTCTTTCTTTGCTTCCTGCTTGGGCGCCTTGTTGTACGTCGGCCGGATCACCAGTACACCGTTCTCACGCTTCGTATCGCGCCGGCTGACTTTGATCACATGCATATGCGGTTTCTTGAAAGGCTGCAGCGCCTGCGACTGCGCTTTCACGGAACGCTCCTTGGTCTCCAGTGCAATATCCGTGCTGCTGGAGAATTTCGGCAGTGTAAACTGGTTGGACGCATAGTTCACCTTGCCGCCACGCGCTTCCGCCACCTTGTTAATGATCGTATTCCAGTTATTGAACACATGGCCGACATACTCGTTCCCGCGCTCCGGCGTCTTCGAATGGTAATCCGCTGCTGCTTTTTTCCACGATTTCTCCTCGTCGTAATTCGTGCGCAGGAAACTCGCCGCATACGCCACATTGAATGCCGGGTCAAATGCCTGATCGAGGTTCGCAAACGCATTCGGGTGATGGTGCAGGTTCACCTGCATGCAACCCACGTCAATACTGGAAATCCCCCGCGAGTGCAGCTTGCGCACGGCTTCCACTGCTTCGTTCTTAGTCGCGAAATAATAGCCTTTGCCTTCTACGTTGATCGTCCAAGGCCATGGCAGCGCCATGCCCAGCCCCTGATGCCAGCGGCCGGATTCCGTCGATGCAATGGCAGCCAGCAGGTAAATCGGAATACCGTATTCGCGCTCATGCCGCGAGAAATACTGCGTGCATTCCTTCGCACCTTCAATAGCCGGATCAGACGGAACGGCGTGAGCCACATCCGCTGCCGACATTGTAATCAGCGCCGCAATCCCTGCGAACCAATGTTTAAATCCCATGTATCCCGTAACCAAAAAACCCTTATTCACCCTCTTACATCTATAATAGCAAATAAGAGGTTAACATTCAGCAAAAACCCGTTATGTCACGAATGTTTCACTGATCTGTCATACCGCTGTAACACAGCGTTTTTACCGGGATTCGCGGGGATTTAGCTAAAATCCTGTCCTTATTCCCACATATGCGGAGACACCCGGAGTGGCGTAACCATATATCTCTTCATACCTCCGGTTCAAGAGATTATCGATGCGTCCATATAACGTAATGTCATCGTTCAGTTTCCAGTCGCCGGTTACACCCAGGGTGGTATACGAACTGAGCGGAACCCGCCCCGGAAACAAACTATCTTGGCGATTTCCGACATACAGCACATTCACCCCGCCGCGCACTGCCGGCGTAAAATGATACTCCACATCCAGCATCGCCTTGTTATGCGGGCGGCGCAGCAATGCCAGCTTTGTCTGCTTGTCTTCTGCATCGGTGAATGTATGTGTCAGCGCTATATCCAGCGCCTCTACGGGTGTGATCGAAACAAAACTTTCCACCCCACGTGTGCGCGCCTTGCCGATATTGATCGATTGGAATGTCACCGGGTCACTGTCAATCAGGTCACGCAAATTATTCTGGAAATAGGTCGCGCCGAAACGCACCCTGTCATTCCATATATTCTGCTCAAACCCCGCATCAAACCCGCGGCTTTTTTCCGGTTTCAAATTGCGGTTACCGAAAAAACTATCAAACAGGTCAAACAGCGAAGGCGCCTTGAAACCCGTGCCATAGCTGGCTTTCAGCTTGGTTCCGGTTTCCCGGATCAGGTAGGCCGGCGCCACCCGCCATGTCGTCTGCCGCCCGAATGTATCATGGTCATCCAGCCGCGCACCGACGGAAGTAAACAACCGGTCCCACAGCCCGAACTGATCCTGCACGAACACGGCATTATTGCGTATGTCCGCCTTCGCCCGCGAGAAATCATCCCGGCTGTGAAACTTTTCCTGCTCCGTTTCCACTCCCGCCATCAATGTATTATTTTGCATCAGCTGCAGCGTATGCAGCCAGTCGAATTTCGTACGGCTGCCGTCTGACGAACGCGGGAACGAATCCGCATTCTTGCGCTCATTATCCATGTAAGACACGCCGAATTCCTGTTTCCATTTCCCATCGAGCAGCGAAAGGTTTCCCGCGCCACGCACTGAAAACTCATCTGAAATCCCGTAATTCGCCGCATCCTGCAGCGGGGCGAAATCATCATATTGCGTATTGCTGTGGCTGTAACGCGCTGTCACCGATGTCGAGAAATTTTCCGTCATGTCCGCACCGAGCTTTGTTGAGAACGTCGTGTTATCATCCGAATCATCCTCATGCGCGCCAAACCGCTTGCTCACCGCCGAAAACCCGGCCGTATTGCTGTGGCCTGCATCCACGCTGTAATGCACACGGTTGAAACTACCCGCCGATCCGACATTCATCTTGCCCGTGCGGTACGATCCACCCTCCGCACTGCCAAAAAACCTCGGCGCGCCTTCCCCTTTTTTCGTAATGATATTAATCACGCCGCCAATCGCTTCCGATCCATACAGCGTACCCTGCGGCCCGCGCAGCACTTCAATCCGTCCGACATTATCGGTTGTCAGGTGAGCAAAATCGAACGCATCATCGGGAGAAGAAGCATCGTTCACTTCCACCCCATCCACCATAACCAGCACATGGTTGGTCTCTGTCCCGCGCATGAAAATGCGCGTTGACTGCCCGACCCCGCCGCTGCGCGTTACATCCACACCCGGCACATCCCGCAATACATCCAGCACCTGGTGTTGCTGCTTCCGCGCAATCTGCTCCGCCGTAATCACGGTCACACTGCTGCCCAGCATCTGCTCCGGTGTTGGGATACGTGTAATTGTCAACGCCAGCGGATGCTTGCTGTCTGCAAACGCCGCACTTGAAATAAACAGGATTAAAATGAAAACAAGAATATGACGCATAAAGTCTCCCTTACGTTAAATGGTGAACGCTGCCCGCCTCGTCTGTTGCGAGGTCAAACAGTGTCACCACGTAAAGGAATCAATTCATCAGGGAGCCGCCCGCCCATCCGATTGCGTGACACGTAGATGGCAGGTCTCCTGGCTTCGCGGCTCTGGCGTCCTGTTTCACCTTCCCGGTTTCCCAGTGGTATCGAAACAGCACTCGCCGCTTACAGTTGCGGGGACAGCCGGGGATTTCCAACCCCGTTCCCTTTTCATTCCGCTTTCGCAAAAACCATCTGATATGCGATTTATCCTGATATCTTCGGATAATCAATGCTTTAATTGTTAACATAATCTTAACAATACAATCCGAGGTTTTCCATTATAACTGCAACTGGGAGTAATTTATGGATACAACAACGCTGACACGCGATGAAAAACGAATTCTTATCGGCACTATTCTTGCCGATTTTATCTCCAACCCAAAAAATCATACCTTTGAAATGGAAGGCGTGCCCCAAACATTGCGCTCACACCAGATTGAGGCGCTCAAGGATACTGCGGAATATCTCATTGAGAATGAATCCCATGGGTATATCCACCACCCGCCAGGTGCAGGAAAAACGCTGACTTATTTGTTCATTTCACGCGCGATCCACGAATATAACCGCACCCATCCAGAGCAGGCTCCCTTGCGTATAGTGGTTGTAACACCCACAATTGATCTGATTACCCAGTCTGCAAATCGCAGTGGCCAGTTGATTCCTGATTTGCCTTATGGGCTTTATTATAAAGACGCAAAAGACCTGTCACAGACAGAGACATTCATAACATACAACTCACTCACAGATCTCTATCAGGCCGGGCAACTCTCACCGAACCTGGGCGACATTTATTTTTTTGATGAAGCCCATACCAGCCTTTCCAACTTGCGGCGTGAAATTGCAGAACCCCTTATCCAAAGCGGTGTCTGTTTGGGTTTTACTGCCTCACCTGATTTCGACCTCTATGACGAAGATGATCCGGAACTGGATGAGGTAAAAGCAGTCAGCATTCTTCTCGGAGATGAAATACATGGCGTTACTCTGCAGACCTTGATTAACAACGGAGCCGCTTGCAGTGTTGCCAACATTATCGTCCGCGTCGAACCCGAGAAAATGCCGGATGGACCTTCATTACGCTATGATCGTGGGATTGAAATTCTTAAAACCCTGACAGCTCTCGATCTGTATCTTAAATACCGGGACCACGAAACAGGTGATACCCCTATTCTCGGACAGCAGGGGTTTGCCAAACACCGGACCATCCAGCACGCCCAGGAAACTGCAAGGACTTTTAATGAAAGTGCTGAACTTCAGGAAGCGCTGGCAGCTATTGGAAAAGCACATGTAACTCCGGTAGCGGTTATCCAGGGCACCATGCGGCCAAGCGAACGCAAACCTATTTACGATCGGTTCAACAGCGGTGATATTCTTATATTATCATTCGTGGATGTGTTAGGAATGGGTGTTGATTACCCACACGCCGAATTCCTTTTTAATCTTGAAGAGTCGGAATCCCTCGTTGATGTATTACAGCGCGGCGGCCGCATAACGCGCGCGCACAAACCGTTGCCTGATAAGGTAGGCCGAGTATTTGATTTGTTCGTGTACGAACCAGGAAGGCGCCCACTATTTTATGCGGATGCCATAGGCAGCGTACGGCTGGGCCAACTGGGCCTACGCGAGGTTGCTGTACCTGCAGGACCCAAAAAGGAAACCACGAAGCTTGATAAACCTGATTCGCTATTCGACATTTTCAGTGCCGAGGAGGAGCTGAATACACTGGATGTATCAGGCGAAGGTGTGGAAACGTTGCCGCTGCCAAATGGCACGTATCATATCATGCATTCCGTGCAAGCTGTGCATCGCTTGCAGCGTATCCGCGATTTTAATTTCATTCGGTTGCCTGAGTCCCAGCATAGGCGTTGGCTGAATCTCCGTCAGGCAAATGAAGAAATGGGACGTATAGCGAACGCTGAAAATAACGGGCAGATCGTTTCGATTATCAAAAACTGGCGTGCAGAAGTGGGTAAAACCTTCCAACTGAAAAATGATTTGGAAATGATGGAAGACATCCCTGCGGCGCAACTGGCTGGATTTTTCCGAAACGGTGCGAAAGCCACTTATTACATCGATTCAAGGTTATTGCCTGCCCTTGCCGAGGAACTGGACATCGATTTAATGCTCCCCGCAGATAAAAAACATTGGCTGACGCCGTTCCCGCTTCTCCGCCAATTAGGAATGGGCGCGGGTAAGAAACAGCTGGATGCCGTGGAGACAATTGCGAAACGCCTGCTGGATAACGGATCAGAATCCGTAATTACGCGCCGAAAAAGGGGAAAGGTAGTGTATTATATGGATCCTGCACTGACGAGAACCACCCTTTCAAGGGAGGCAATAACAGATCAATTGGAACCAGATGATTTTGGTTTTAAAAAGAAGGTATCGCATAAAAGAAGCGGACGCAGCCCCTGGTAACTAAAACCTGTCTCCCCAGCAATCATATCCTGATGGTAACACTCGATACCGGTTCTCTAGCCAGCTGTTTATATCCTCCAGCACCGTCCTTGCCCGTAAATCACGCATCAGCATATGGTATCCATTTGGATAATATGCCAGCGTAAATGGCGCCTGCAGCCGGCTTACGACATCATGCACCGGCGCGCGCGGAATCACCTGGTCCTTCGCCCCATACAGATACAGTACCGGCACCCGCACCTGGTCCGCCTTGCGGTAGGCCTCATCCATCAAACTCACAATTCCGTAAATCGCATCCACCCGCGCCGCCTTGATTACCAGCGGGTCGCGCCCAAGTGCAATCAGCATCGGGATATTATCCGACGCCTGAATTTTCAAATCCTGCCCCGTCAGTTCCTTGCCGGGGAACATATGCGCCATCAGCCACAACGTCGTACGGTAAAACGAATTCATCGACTGATCACCCCACACAGCCGGCGCCGAAAGGATCACCCCCGACACTTGCGGGAAATCCGGCTCCGTCACTGCCACGATAGCCACCGCGCCACCCATGCTCTCTCCCATCAGGAACACCGGCACGCCCGGATATTTCTTGTGCGTCGCAATCACCAGCTGCTTGATATCCGACACCAGGTTTTTGCGCCCCGCCCAGATCCCGTGCTGCGCGCTCGCGCCAAATCCCCGCTGGTCATAGGCAAAAATGCCAACGCCTTTCGTGCGGAAATATTCCCCCGCACCTTCAAACGCACTTCCATAATCATTGAACCCATGTAGCGCGAGCAGCAACGCTTTTGGCTTTCCTTCCGGCAGCCAGCTATGCAATGGCAGCTGCGCCCCATTACCCGTATCAAGTACATCGCTTTTGATTTCCGGTGCTGAAGACGGCGGCACATAGGATTGTTCATGCGGCGTTGCACACGCAGAAAGTAACAGCAACGCGGCACCTGCAACTGCACGTCGCAGCAATTGCCTTATAAGCGTCTGTTCCTGCATGATTATTTAATTTTGACTGATAGCATCTGGCGACAGCATGCCTGATTTCTAGCGCGAATTCAATGGCGCACGCATGAAATTCACCCAAATTTAATAATTTATAAACGGATTTAACCTTATACTGAACACTAGGTAAACCGTACGTTTTGGAGCTTTCCGAAGGTGGAGGACCGAACACAGATGCACGAATTAGAACGCCAGTTAAAAGATTACCGCCTCACGACCGCACAGATACTTTACCACATGCCTGACCACCCCAAGCTCCTGCAGCAATACCTCTGGCAGGAATACGACATCGCCCCCACATTTCCCGGACTGCAGAAATTCCTCGCCTTCTGGGAACGCGAGCTGGACGGCAAAATCCATTCCGTCATGGTCGCCAGCAAAAAGCTGATCACCCCCGCCCATTACCAGCACGGCAAGGGAATATTTTACATCCACTGATTGTCGGCTTATAGTCCCCTCATTATTGGGGGAGTAAGCATTGCACATTGTCAATGTCATGTTCGGTCGCGGCCGCGGCGGGATAGAACAAGCATTCGTGGATTATGCGGAAGTGCTGCGCAATACGGGGCATGAAGTTACTGCCATCCTTGCCCCTGAAGCCTCCATCATTTCTGAAACCGAAACACTTTCCATCCCCTTCATCCAGATCAAGAACTGGGGCGCGTGGGATTTTGGCGCTGTTGCCCGCCTGCGTGAAACCTTCGCCCAGATAAAACCCGACGCCATCATCACCCACGGCAACCGCGCTCTCACCTTATGCGCCAAATCCTACCGCAAACTCTGTCCCCTTGTGGGCGTTGCCCACAATTACAACATCCAGCATCTCCACAAGGCCGACGCCGTGTTTGCCATCACCCGCGATCTCGCCGACAAACTCGCCGAATCCGGCATAAAACGCGAAATCATCTACCACATCCCCAATATGGTCCGCCTCGAAAAAGGCTTTGTCAAATCCGCCCGCAAATCCGTCGTCACCATCGGCACCATGGGGCGCCTTGTCAAAAAGAAAGGCTTCCACATCTTCATTGAAGCGCTGGAACAAATCCACAAACGCGGCATTCTCTTTAAAGCCATCATTGGCGGTGATGGGGAAGAATTCCACAATCTCGCCGCCCAGATCAAAAGCGCCGGCCTCGAAGATGTTATTTCACTTCCCGGCTGGGTAAACGACAAAAAAGCCTTCTTCGCTGAAACCGATCTCTTCTGCTTACCTTCCATCCACGAACCATTCGGCATCGTCCTGCTGGAAGCCTTCGCTAACAAAGTCCCCGTCATCACAACAGATGCCGAAGGCCCGCGGGATATAGTGGAACCCGGGGTAGACGCGCTGATGGTCCCGCGCGAAGACCCGGCAGCCCTCGCCGCCGCCATTATTCAATTGATGGATGACGAGGCAACTGCCCGCGAACTGGCCACCAGCGCACTGACCAAGGTGAAGGAACAATACAGCCTTCCCGTCATCGGCGAAAAAATCTCGGCGGCATTGAATCAGATCGTCTAAACCCCTATATAACAGGTAATGAGCGAACCCTGCATATTACTCCCCCGCGGCCTGCTCCGCATCACTGGCGAAGACGCAAGGCCATTCCTGCAGGGCTTGATCAGCAACGATATCAACAAGGTTACCGAAACCACCCCCATCTATGCTGCCCTGCTTACACCGCAGGGAAAATTCCTCTTTGACTTTTTCATTATCCAGCACGGTGACGCACTTCTCCTTGATACCGAAAAATCCCGCCTCCCTGATCTCCTCAAACGCCTCACCCAATACCGCCTGCGCTCCAAAGTAAATTTCGAAGACGTATCAGATCAATATACAGTCTACGCCCTTCTTTCTGCGTCATCCTCGGGCTTGCCAAAGGGTTCGATTGCCTACAAAGATCCCCGCCACGCTGATTTAGGCTTACGCATCATCGCACCATCCAATTCAATTCAGCCCAGCGCATCTTTCGAAACTTACGAAAAACACCGCCTTGGATTAGGCATCCCTGACGGCAGCCGTGATATTGAAGTGGATCGTGGCATCCTCCTCGAACACGGTTTCGAAGAACTTCACGGCGTAGATTTCCTCAAAGGCTGCTATGTCGGCCAGGAAGTCACCGCACGTAGCAAGCATATCGCTGAACTCAAAAAAGGCCTGTATATCGTCCATGGCAAGGGCGAACTACCCTCTTTCAACACTCCCGTAATGTCTGGCCCCGCCGAAATCGGCAAAATGCGCTCTTCCCTCGGCAATCTGGGGCTCGCATTGTTACGTGGTGATGATGTAAAAAAGGCAAAAGAGTCCAATACTCCCCTTATCTCTGGCGGCATGGAACTCACTGCAACACTTCCGCAGTGGAAAAAATAAATCTATTTGGATTTCTGTCCGGCTTCTATCGTTTCCAGTACAATTGCCTTAGACAATAGCTCCGGCAACACCTTCCCCTCAGGAATTCCCGGTCCATACACCACGCCAAACGGAATCCCATATCGCCCGAAACTCGCCAGGTATTCATTGATGGCCGGGTTTGGCAATGTCCAGTCCGCACGCATTGCCACCACATTTTTTCCACCCAGCGCAGCTGCCACTTCCGAACTTTTCCACACAAACAATTCATTGGCCTGGCAGGTCAGGCACCATTTCGCCGTTACATCCACCACCACGATTTTTCCCTCTGCCACCAGCGCCGGGATTTTATCTGTATCAAACTCCTGCCACATCGCCTCCTGCACCACTTCCTGCGAATGCGCCGAAGTCAGGTAAGGCGTTGCGAAAGCCCCAGCTGCCAGCAACAGCACAACGATGATCGCACCTGGCCGGTTGCCTGCTTTTTTGCGCGTCACTGCCAGCACGGCCACGATCAGCAGTGAAAGCCCCAGCACAATCATCGTCGCCAGCACATCTACCTGCTGCAGCAATATCCACAACAGCCACACTGCCGTTCCCGCCAGGAAGGCACCCATCAGGAATTTCAACTTATCCATCCATCGTCCCGGTTTAGGCAGCAAATGCATCAACCCCGGAAATGCAATGCCCAGCAGATAGGGCAGCGACAGTCCCACACCCAGCGACAGGAAAATCACTACTATTTCGAATGCCCCGCGCGACAATGCAAACCCAATCGCAGTGCCCAGGATCGGCGCGGAACAGGGCGTTGCCAGCAGCGTCGCAAATGCACCCGATGCAATATCCCCAGCCACACCGCCTTGCCCGGAAGAATGCGCCAGTTTCGTAGCCAGCGCCGACGGCAGGCAAACTTCATATAGATCCCATAATTTGCTGGCGAATAATACCATCACCAGCGTCAGCCCGATCAGGAACAAGGGCTGCTGGAAATGGAATCCCCATCCCACCACTTCACCTGCCTTCTTCGCAAGGATCGCAAACCCCGCCAGCACCATGAACGAAAGCAATATGCCAACAATGGTCGCAAGGAAGCTTTTGCGCATCGCCGCCCTGCTTTCATGCCCTTTAAGCAGGCTCATCAGCTTGATCGCCAGCACAGGCAGCACACATGGCATGAAATTCAACAGCACCCCGCCGACCAGCGCCAGCAGGATAAACCATGCCAGTGGCGCTTCTTCAGCAGCTTCATTTTCCTGTTCCGCTTTTGCCGCAAACGCTTCAGGCACGGCCAGACTGGTTTCCACTGCCCGCTTTCCATCCGCCAGCGTCAGCCCCAGTGTTTTATTTGCCAGCGTATTTCCCGCCAAGGTTATTTCATAATCAAACCGGAATTCGGCATGCTTCCCGCCATTGCTGATATGCACCCGTGGTTTTGGGAACCGGAACCCTGTTTCGCTGCTATCCACGAACACATCTGGCAATGCAAACCGTCGCGTTGCCGAATCTGCCACCACGCGCAGCACGCCTTTATCCTTCGACTCTTCTTCGCGCGCCACCTCGGCGATGGTATAACCATAGGTGCCATTTTGTTTCGGCACCATGGCACTGAACGCCGCAATCTTCGCCACCTCTTCCCGCACCGGCGAAAGTGTTGCCGGGATATCCTCTTCCAGCACGTCGTCATACGGCACGCAGATATCGCTGCATACTGCATAATGCAGCATCAGCTTGACATGCGCGGCCTGGGTGGGATCAGCGCGTGTTACCTCCAGCGGGAATACGACTTCATCCTTATACCCGAACACCTCCAGCCCGAACTCTTCGACATAGCGCGTCGGCACCGGCCATTCCATTTTCATGTCAGAAATATTTGTCGACTGCTTCCAGTCAATCGTTAGTGGCTGCCCGGCATCGCCCGGCGTCCGCCAGTAGACTTTCCACCCTTGCGCCAGCATAACATCAATCCCCATCATCAGCGGATGTTGATCACTGCCTTCCACCGTCGCCGTCGTACCGGTAAGGAGTTGTAGCTTGGCAAAACGATTCTGATCCTGCGCATGTGCCGTCCCCGCGAAGAACAGCAGTAACAAAGCGATACACCAGTGGGGGAATTTCATCTGCATGGGGTATTTCATATATTATTTTTATGGAGTATAATAACAATACTAATAAAGCGAAAGGGCGAACGCGCGCGTGCAGTTTGACAATAACGAATCCGGCTATTTTGAAAACCAGCTGTTAATAGCCACCCCTTCCATCAATGGCTCCTGTTTTGATCGCTCGGTGATATACCTCTGCGCCCACAACCATGAAGGCGCAATGGGCGTCATCGTCAATCATACGATCAGCAACATGCGCTATGGGGAAGTGTTTGATCAGCTGAATATTGTTTCCCTGCCGCCTGTCCGCGAAAACCTGGTCTATTTCGGTGGCCCGGTCGATCCCTACCGTGGCTTCATTCTCCACACCGTCGAAGGCGACACCGAAAACCCCATCGGCCTCAGCGCCGATATCAGCATCCTGCATGACATCGCCACTGGCAAAGGCCCCGGCAGCTCCCTGTTCATCCTCGGCTATGCCGGCTGGGCAGCAGGCCAGCTTGAGTCTGAAATCAAGGCCGGCAGCTGGCTCACCGCCCACGCCAGCCCCGACCTGATCTTCCATAAGGACAATGCGACCAAATGGTCCCTCGCCGCCCAGACGCTGGGCATAGACATGCTCAAAATGTCCGGCGATGTCGGGCACGCATAGCTAACGCCTCATTTTCCCTATTGAACCCGGCCTGAAAACCGCTACAAACAGGGCTACGAGGAACCATGGCACTCTCATTCCAAGATATCATATTGACATTACAGTCTTTCTGGGCAAAGCAGGGCTGTGTCATCCTGCAGCCCTATGATATGGAAATGGGCGCGGGTACCTTCCACACCGCCACTACACTGCGCGCGCTTGGCCCCAAGCCGTGGAACGCCGCTTATGTGCAGCCCTCCCGCCGC